>OFFQ01001400.1_pt1 | contig 14247 bp, 18 predicted proteins | sample 1521411 | NCBI WGS metagenome assembly OFFQ01 (sample SAMEA3504110, study PRJEB24116) | mouse gut metagenome | biome: mouse gut; feature: mouse-associated habitat; material: faeces | place: Denmark | collected 2011 | reverse complement strand
CGGCGTTCTCCGCCATGCTTCCCAGCTCCGTCACGATGTACCACACCAGCACCACCGGGCATACCAGGCCAGGATACTGCACCGGCAGGGCAAGCACAGGCAGATTGACCAGTACCATGGAGATCAGCATGTCCGCGCCGCCGGCGACGATGACTACCACGATCATACCGCATTTATGCCAGATACCCTCACGCGCCTGGGTGCTGGACCAATGCCCTTCTTTGGCTGCCGCCATGGAGCCGGTGATGTAGTCCAGGACCATGCACCCGATCCAGCCCACCACCAGCCAGCCCAGCCAGCCCCATAAGCCGGTGAGCAGGCCCACAAATGTGGCCAGTGCCGCCTTGATCTGATTAACTGTCTTTTCCATTGTAACCTCCATTCGTAGATGAGAAAAACGTCTTTTGTAGAAACAAACCTCACGCTACGACTCTTTCATACTCATACTTAACCGTGCGTGGGGCCAGTTCCGCATAGATTAGCGTGGTCTTCGGGTCCGTATGGCCCAGCAGGTGCTGGATGATGGTGATATCCATCCCGGCGTTCAGGGCGTTGCTGGCAAAGGTGTGCCGCATTAAATGCGGATGCACCCGCCGGGCCTCCCCGGCCCGCTCCCCGATTTTCTGGAGGATCTTCTCCACTGCCCGGGGCTTCATCGCCTCATAGGGAGCCCGGGAGGAGGCGAACAGCGCCTCCCCGCCCTTCCGCCGGGACAGGTACTCCTGGAGCATGAGCTTGGCCCGGACGGAGAAATAGACCGTCCGCTCCTTGCCGCCCTTGCCCAGCACCACCACGCTCCGGCCCTGCCAGTCCACCGCGTTGACCTGGATACCCACCAGCTCGCCAAGGCGGCAGCCGGAGGACACCAGAAACTCCACCAGGGCCTTCTCCTTGTAGGTCCCGCAGCCGTCCCGGAGCCGCTCCAGCTGCTCCGCCGTCAGGGGCCGCCGGGCCTTGGCCCGGTCGATTTTCAGCGACTTGATCTTCCGCATGGGGTTCTTTCTTATGACATCCTCCATATCCAGCCACGAGAAAAAGGAGCGTAGGGTGTTAATGTGGGTCTGAATGCTGGAGTCTTTTAAGCCCCGTTCGGCAAGATGCCCTATGTAATTGCGAATATCGTCTGTGGTAATTTTGGTGATATGCTTGTCCACCTTAGCGGCGAACGCCTCCAGCATCTCCCGATAGTTCTTCAAGGTTTTGGGAGACAGGCCATCGATTTTCTTCGCCGCAAGAAAAGAATTGATCCGTTTCTTAAGGTTGCTGCGTTCCCGCATCACCTCCCGTGTGATATGATAATCCGCTAAAATCGCCTCTATTTCAGATTCTTTTCCCGGAATCAGCTCGCAGATCTGCCCAAACAGTTCCTTCCTCGCATCCATATCCGTACCTCCCATTTTTCTGTCAGTATAGCAGATTGCGGAAGGCATTGCGCCGCCTTAGTCCAATAAGGCGGCCTTATCCGCCCAGCAGACGGTGGAGCAAAATACCGTCTCTACCCGTTCCGTCACCGTGACAGCGGCGGAGCTGCCGGTCTACATCAAGTCCCTGCCCCGTCTGCTGACCGATTACATAAAAATCCGTGTTTCCGCTGGGACCGTTAATGAGACCGTCGGCTTCAATAGGTTTTATGGACCGGGGGCGATCTGGCTGGTTCCCGATGAAGACGATGGAGAGGTGGTATTAAGAGAAGGGATTGCTATCGATAGCTGTTCCGCCTATATTCGCGTGATCAAAATGAAACTGCGCGGAAATCCCAATGGGCACAACGCCTTCGTAGAAATGGAATTTTGTTCATGTGTCAGTTTGGAGCAGATAGACATCGACGGAAGCGGAACGTCCGACAAGTTTGGCGTCTACGCCGTTTGCAGCAAGGTGGGAATTGTTGACTGCACCGTCAAAAACGTTGGATTTGCGGTTAGCTCCGCAGTGTCGTCCGTGCTGTCCGCAAACAACCTCACGGGTTCCGGGAACACTTTCGGCGGGCGGGTTTACCGGGGCGGCCCGATCCTCCTCGGCGACTCCACGCCGAATTTGATGGGAGGGGCCTCAAATTTGAAACAGGGCGGACTGATTGTCGGGACCGACGGGACGCTGCTATGAGGGGGAAATTGCCTTTACAGAAACACGCCGTTCTTGAAGATCATCCCGCTGCCCTTGATGTTCGTGGCCCCGCCCAGCAGGTCCGGCGTGGAGCCGGTCAGCATCAGCACGCCGCCGCGGTAGGCATACGCGCCGGTCCTATTCCCGGAGCAGTCGAAACCGTCCGCAGTGGCAATGGACGCGCCGGTAATCAGGACAGCTGTATCGACATTGCTGATTTGAAACTCCTGCATCAGCGTCATGCCGCAGTTATCGCAGCGGACGCCGGTCAGCTCCGCCCGGTCTGCGGAGCTCCGAGACCCGTCAATTATAATATGGCTCATGGCCACATTGGGGGAGCGCGCCGAGTATACTGCGTACAGTCCGCTGTTGACTGTAAGGGTCCCACGCACATCGAAATGCGTCAAATTGACATAAGCGCCGCATCTCAGGATGCTGATTCCGCCGTTCAGCACGGAATTCTTTCCATCGATGTGCAGCATTCCCGGCCCGTAAAAGCCCTCCAGCTCCAAGCCAGATGGAACCGCACCCTGTTCCGCAATCACGATCAGGACCTCCGTCAGCAGCCGGGGGAGGGACTTGATGTAACCGGGCAGCTCCGCCGCTGTCACAGTGACGGAACGGGTAGAGACGGTATTTTGCTCCACCGTCTGCTGGGCGGAGAGGGCCGCCTTATTGGACAAGGCCGTCTTTACCGCGTTGTCCTGTTCGGTCAGGAATTTTCCCAGGTTCGCCAGGGTAAGCTGAGCGGTCCCCCCGGCGGTGGACGCCATCAGGAGTGTGTCCGCGCCCTTCGGGGCTGCGGTCTGCTGGAGCTCATTGGTTTTGATTACTTCATCCATTGGTGCGTTCCTCCTTAAATTTTTCTGACTGCTGCGATCACAGTTCCATCCATGGTGCAAAGCGTCTTCCCCTGGTGATCCGCCATCGGAAGACTTGCCTCACGCAGCATAAGCATTCTTAGGATGTTGCCACACGTCTTCTTCAGCTCATCCAGTTCTTTCTGGGACACGCTGGGCACATTTACAGAACCAAGCATAGCCTACTCCCTTCCTTTCTCTATCCAATATTCCGCCGCAATATCTGCTACGGGAATGCTGGTGGCCCAAAATCGGATGCGCCCGTCCAGTGTTTCACAGGATGGACACAGCACACATTTCAGTGCTGTTTCCTGACTGGATGGTTCCAATAGCACCTCCGCCCGGTCTCTATCCGTTATCCCTTCCACCAGCACGTCCAGGCGATAAGGATAGCCGTCAGGCCCGTCCCGGACCCACCCAGCAACCGGGAGCACACAGGATGCGCACCATGCATTGTCCCGCTTCCCACGAAGTTCCTCGGTGACAAGCTCCGCAAACGCAGCAAGATCTTCACCCAGTTTAGTGATGGCGGACGAATTGCCGCCCGCCATCACATTAATCTGAACGATCTTGGAAAGCATGGTTTGAAGGCCACCGGGTGTAAAAGCTCTGATTTTTCCCATAGGGCCTTACTCCCCTTTTCTCTGATTACTCCTCGAACAGGGCGGCGATTTCCTCGGCGGTGATCTCCTCCACGTCCTCAGCCTTGACGTAGCCGGACAGATCCACGCACCCTCCCAGCACGTCATACTTGAAGCCCTCGCCCGCCTCGACAACGGCCACATTGGTGCCTGCAGGATGCTTCTGTCCCGCGCCCTCCATAAAGCTGTCGGTAGTGGTGAAGCTGTTGATGACATTGACCACCAGGCCCAGATTCGCGCTGGTCAGCTCGGGCAGATCAGCGAAGGCCAAGCTGCCGCCGGCCTTGTAGGCGCTGGACACCTTGGCATTGATGGCGGCGGCGACCTGCTCCTCGGTCTGATACTTGGCGTCGTTGGTCAGCTCGGAGACCTGCGTGGGAATCTCCGTTTTCTTTGCATACTTGGACTTCAGCTGCTCAGTGTAAGTCTCCAGGTTAGCAAAAGACACGGGCTTGATCTTGTCGTTCATTAGGGTTGTCCTCCTCAAAAATACATTCAGTTTTGACAAGTAGTGTATAGTGCACGCAAAGTCAGATCGGGTTTGCGCGCACCATTGAATCAGCCTTCCTGGGGCTTATCCTCGAACAATGCCAGGATTTCCGAATCCGTGGCGAAGGTGAGGCCACCAAGCGCGGCTTGCTCGATCCGTTTTCCGACCTCGTCCTTCGTTGCAAAGTCCTTCTTTATCTCATCTACGGCCCTTTGCAGTCCAGCGAGGCTAACAGCCTTTTGTGTACTGCTTTCTGCCATGATTTATTGCTCCTTTTCGTTTTATTCAGTGGTTTCTTCAACAGCGGAACCATTGAAAACGTCCGCGACCTCTTGAGCCGTAGCGGCATCAATCGAAAGATTTCCGCTGTCATCCACGGCCAAACCGGAGCCTTCCTTTACCCGCACTCCGCCAAGCCTGGTCGCTGAAGCTACCGGCAGCGCATAGGCACCACCTCCTTCCCCGGAAATTTCGCCCAGGCCGGACGAGCCGAGTAGCGTCAGGCTTCCCCGGAGCGTCTCGACCGGAACCGTCTTAGCATACACCCTGATTCCACCCTGGACGGTTCGGACAACAGAACTCATTCTACAAGCCCCTGCGGTCTCCGTGCATTCCGGCCAGATGGTGAGCATGGGGATCATCCGCTCTGTAACATTGTCAATTTCGACATCGCACTTGAGCGGGTATGCACCATTGGTATCTTCGTCTGGCTCCCAGTGATCAGCCGGAATAGTGATGTCCAGCTCTTTGGCCTTGAGTTCATCCCGCAAAGCCGTAACAGCCTGCCGGATGTCCTGGTGTGTCTCCGTGTCACGGCCATGCTCAGTAATAAGCTGCTGCACAGACTCCAGCGTGACCAGAGCATCAGGGTCGATGGAGGCCGACACATTGTCCACATCACCAACAGCAGCGATGATGTCGAAATGGGCCAGCTTGCCAACGATGGAGCTCGCCGGGCGTATCCACTCCGGCTCATTCTCCAGGCACAAGGCCGTAAACGGGACTTCGCCCTCGTCCGGGTCCTCCGCATAGAGGATCAGCCAAGTGCAGTAGAATCCGTTCTCCACATGGGCGCTGTTGATCTGAACCGACACCTGACACTCGCCGTCAAACGGATTGGTGACAGAGCTTATCATGGCGTCCATGACGTACTCCGGCGGCTCCGTGAGGGTCTTGGGCGTCAGATTCTCCGGCATCGTCCCCTTTCCAGCCGCCACACGGGTGTAGTGCATCCGGCACCGGCCCGCGAGGACTTTGGCGATGAGGACAACACCTTTGAGACTGCCGTAGCAGCCATCTTCAATTTTTGGCACAGGTACTCCTCCTTTAGTCAATTCGCTTGGGTTTGATGTGGCTGTGCATATAGGCCCCGCCCCGCCCGCTCCTGTGGCCCACAGAGGCCGTGTGGGAGTCTGGCTGTCCCCCGAGGACAGGCGGGAGAAAGCCGCTATGCGCCACGGAAACGGGCTTGTGGAATGCCTTATCCTTGCCGACCGGGGAGGCCGAGATAGCCGCCTGTTGAACCGCAGCGTGGCCGACCGAGAACCCGGTCCTCGCGGTTCGATCCTCCCCGATTGGTGTATAGGAAAAATCCGTTGCCACAGATCCGCCGTGCGCAACAGCCATATCCCAGATGAGTTCCCGGTCTTTTCCGATGGGGAGGTACTTGTAGAACGTCCCGATGGCTCCGCCGTGGGAAATGGGCAGGTCAAAGCGGTAGGTGCGGTATGTCCTCACATATAGCCGCATACCTACGCCGGCGGCGACAATGCGCTTGATTGCCCAGGCGATAGGCTCGATCAGGTCTTGCCGCTCCTGCGTCAGGAGCAGCCAGTCCACATAGAGGGCAATCTTGGCCGGGAACACGTCCTCGAACTCAACATCGTGGTTCTCGACGCCCAGTAGGTCAGCGGCGGCCCTGATGACTGTATCGGTATCGCCGCCGGATAGCTGGGACAGAATCTTGACCCGGATTGCGAGGCGGTACAGCGCATCGCTCTCGCTGAACCGCTGAACACCCCAGTTGGCCCCATACCTGTCCAGGACAGCGCCCCTCGCCGCCTCCAGGTCATCCCATTGCTTTACCAGCTCCGCGTTTTCCTGGACGATGTCCAGGCCCCAGGCGAACAGAGAGAACAGCTTGCCGATGTTCGTCTCCAGCGGTCGGCCCTGCTGGTGGTTATCGTAGTCCTTCCGGCTGTAGGCGCTGGTCAGCGCATACAGCATTTCAGATAGATAGTTCTTCACTCCACGATCACCATGCTTTCATCGGTGACGGCCTTCTCCCTGGCAGCAACCTCGATGTTCTTCCAGCTGAAGTGCTCACCATCGGAGCTGATCTGGAGGTCGAAGTCCACCACCCCCGGCACCTTCAGAACAATCGTGGGCAGGGTCACGTTGATAACGTCCTGCCCTATGTTCAGTCCGCCGCGAGTGTTCACGCCAATGTGCTGGATGATGGCCTGTTTGATCCGCTCGATGCCGTCCAGGGGGAACTTGCTGTCCGTTACGAGGTTGAACACCTTCACCCATATGCCGACGGGTGTCGGGCGGCTGAAATGGACATCGTAAAGCCTCCCGTCAGCCTTGACCACGGAGACCGTTGTGTTTCCGTAGGTCTGGATGCCTGCGGCCTTCCGGCGGTAGATGGCTTTCGCCACGTCCTCGTCCAATCCTCCGTATGCAACGATCTCAACAGAGTGAGGGGGCAGCCCGGTCTTGCTCTCAAAGTCGGTGTCGTTCTCCTCCCCGGCGACTGCGATGACTGCCTCAACGCTCTCGTAAATCTCCGCGATAATGGCGTCGATGTTCACGCCGCCGGCGAAGTCCACCGATTTGTAGTACCGTTCCCGGAACTCGGCGGGGGTTTCTGTGTTTCTGCCGCCTTCAAAGGCTTTCTCGTTTGTCACAGACCTGATGCCGAGTTTCGGATTTGAAATGTTCTTTATCGTTCCCTCGGCGGAATTGCCGTCAGGCCCAGCGACCGCCGCCGACGCCGGGAGGGTCACGCTGCCGCCTGTGATCACTCCGGCTCTGAGCGTGACATACTGCACCCCGGCTGTGGTCTCGGCAAGAAAGCCCGCCGGGACCTCCACATTGTCGTCGCCGTAAAATGTCAGGTAGCCCATGGCTTTCTGCGCTCCCAGGAGCCGTATACCGATCATCCGGCCAAGGTGGAGGAGGCTGGCGCCAACCGCAGTGTCAACGAACCGGCTGTTGTACACATCCTCCAGAGTAGAGAACAAGAGGTTCAGCACCCAAGCGAAGATCCGCAGGAAGATTCCGAGCGGGGATCGGACGGTCAGGTTGGCCTTGGAGCCGAACAACTCACGGGCCTTGTACTCCAGGGCATCCAGCAGCTCCGCATAGGTCGGACGCCTAAAGCCAGCATCGGTCAGGCCCCACTCGTTCGGTTTCGCCATTACGCTGTCACCTCCAATTCGATGGTCTCGCCGCTGACGAGCGTGGCCGAAAACTCAGCCGTCACGCTCCGCCCGTCATATGAGACATTGAGTGTGTCTATCCGGGAAACCTCATCTTCCTGGAAGATGGCCTCTCGGACAATGTCTTGGATTTCGTTGATGTCTATCTCGTTCTGATTCGTGCCCATAATGCGCTCATAGTCGGTGCCATGTACCAGGTCGGCGAAGAACTCAGCCTTCCAGGTCAGGAGCGCGTGGCGCACGTTCTGGACGGTCGTATCAGCACCATAGATTTTCACGAAATTGCCGCCCCCATCGAAAACCAGATCGCGGGTCTCAGGGTCAATCAGCAAGGTCATGTCCTCATCCATATGGCCGCGCTCCTTTCTCCATCCGGGTTACGCTCCGAACTGCAAGCCCAGGTGGGCATACAACCCTCGCGTGAGCTGCTTTTCGATTTCATCCACATAGACGGTCACGGGCTTGCCGTTCACCCGGATTTCCCGCATCTCCCGGAGGAGCGGCTGGGCCGCAGAGTCTGCCGCAGGCTGGGAGGCAGGCATGGACAACAGAGGCTCAGGCAGAAAGCCAAGGGCCTCCATGCGCTTGTGGTCGCAGGTATCGACATACGGGCAGGACTGGCAGCCTGCCGCGAGTTTTGACAGTCCCATTGGGAATTCTCCTTTCAGAACCGGCCACAGAGTTGCGCAGTGCCCCCAGGAAGGCGGGGATACGGCGCAAGGTGGGTAAGGGTTGGGCTAAAGATAAAAGCCGCTGTGGGCGGCTTAAAATCGCTTACAGGGGGGGCGGTCACCCGCCTATGATCACGTTGCCGCTGCCCTCCTGCACGGTGCCTCCGATTGAGACAGCATCGCCGACACGGGCGGCAGGGAGACCGTTGATGTCAACCTTGGAGCTCCCGGCGGCAATCATGTCCTGGTGGCCTGGATGAGTGACACATCCATGCGTAGAATACCGATCCGTCCGGCGGCCTGCGCCCTTTCCGTTGATAATGACGTTCGGGCTGCAGCTTACCAGGGGAACGGGCGGGCAAGAATCGTGTCCGGTGCAGTTGTCGCCTTGTCTCGTTGCTGCTGGCATAGAGCACCTCCTAATTGAGATAAATCTTACCGCCGGTCTTGACCGTCATGTTTCCGTCCAGCGTGATGTTCATATCGGTGGATTTCATGTCAATCGTGGTGGCGGTGAACTCGGCGGTGGTGTCTTCGTTCTTCACGATCACCTTGTCCTTGGTGACGGCGACGTAAATCTTGCCGTCCTCGGTGGCAATGCAGATACTTTCGTCCGGCAGTCCCTTCACCGTGTAGCTCCCGGCCACCAGTGCCCCCACAAAGATGGCGTCGGTCGTGGCGTGGTTCCGCTCGGTCAGGGGCTTGGCCTCCTTGCCCCCGGTCACGGTGGCATCCATATCGTGGTCCAAGTAGACCACGGTGCCGATGTCACCCTCTTTTATCCAGGGGCGGAAGATAAAGCCGCCGCAGTGCGTGAGGGCAACGGGTACCTTCAGAATTGGCGGCTGGCTTTCGTACTTACCGTTCTCCAGGTGTTTGGAGAGCGGCTGGACGTTCACGGTCATCTTTGCGGGATCAAAGGACATCACCTGCACCGTAGCGGCCACGCAGATGGATTCCCGGAGCTTGTCATCGTGAATCCGCTGGTAATTGTACTGGTTTACATCAGCCAGTCCCATGAACAATCCCTCCTCAGTATGGTTTCAGCTCCATATAGGTCTTCCAGTCTTCCGTCTTACTTCCCTTGTGGCGCCCCTTTACAACGATGAACCTGCCGTTCAAGTCTCTGGACTGGACCTTCACGACCTCGGCGGTGGCGATGCTGTAGTTGAGCAGGCAGGAGCGGGAGATGGTATCCTCTTTTCGATCCTCCCCGGTCTTCTGCGAGTTCAGGTCGGTCTCGACCTGGATGGCAACGGTTTCCTCGTCGGAGCGGAGGAGGCCGGTCGCCGGGGTGAGCGTGACGCCGTTATTGATACCGTCATCCGCCTTTGTGATGTAGACCTGCCCAGTGGTTCGGACTATGAACCGGCTCTTGCACTCATTCACCACGATCTCCGTGAGCACCTTCTTCAGATTCCCCCGGCAGACGCGGCCCCGCGGGTAGCTGGTGTCGATGGACAACTCGCACCTGGCGACCTCCACCCCAAAGATGTTCAACAGGTCCCGGATGATTGCGGACGCCTTCACGTTCTCCGTGTAGGTCTTGTTGACGATCCGTCCCAGGATTTCCTCCGCGCAGGGCTGGACGGTCAGGGTGGACGTCCAATCCACATTGTTCTGCTTGTGCTTCAGTCCGACCACCTTGCCGACCAGGATGCAGCCGACGTTCCCCTGGTAGCCGGCGTTCAAGATCACGGGATCGTCTTTCTTGATGCCGTTGCGGGTATTAGCGGAGAGGTTTGTCACGGTCACGGTAGCCACCGGGGGCTCGTCGCTGTCCTCGAAGGGAATATTGAACGTGAAGTTCATTCCGTCCAGATCGTACTTGCTGTTCCCGATGACCAGTGTGGCCGCCCGAATCCAAAAGGCCATATCACTCCACCTTCCTTTCGTGGAGGTAGAGTTTCACATCCTTCCCGAAGTTCTCCCATGTGACCTCGAAGATGCTGTCTCCGGTAATGCAGGACGGGATGATGACCGGGATCGGGAACCGCTCATCCTCGACCACGTTGAACAGGGGACGGCCATAGCGGACGATCTCCCCGAAGGTGAGGACGTTTCCGTTCACATCGTACAGGTCAATCGTGAAGAACTTCCCGGTGGCGTTGTACTTGACCGTGAACGAGTAGGTGCGGTCAGTCAGCTTCACCGAAAAGGTGTATGGCACACGCGACACGTCGATGGCGATATACTGCACATCAGAGTTCAGGTCTATCAGCTGCAGGGCCATATTCGTTCCCCCTTACACGGCGAGGCCGTCATAGGCCCCGGTCTGCCTCGTCAACGGAGCGGCACTGCTGGGCTGTGTGTACGCTGCACCATGCCGCTCCACGCTGGCCGAGCTTACCGACTGCAGGGACACCATCGTCAGGCCGGCGTTGGCTGTTTTCGCCAGCTGCTGGTCTTCAGCCTTTCCATCATCCTGGCTGGTCATTGGCAGCGCGCCATCCATCGGGACATACTCCGCGGAACTGATCTGTACCTGCTTTAGAGTCGCAGAGAAGGATGCGCCGTTCCTGTTCTTATACGAGCGGTCAAACTTGAGGCTCGTGAAGACGAGGTTGGACATCCGAGTGACGCCTATATAGGTGATGATATCCCGCGAGGCCCGCATGGCTTTCAGAGCGTTTATTGCGCTGTTTCCGCCGATGATCACGCCGGAGATATTGAGAGTGCCAGATGCATTGTTCACATGGTCGTTTATCTCGGCACCGTTCTCAATCGGATTGGAGGTGACGGTGCTGATGTAACTCTCACTTTCCTTCTCAACGACACCGTTTTTCAAAGGCTCAAAGCGGACTGTACCGCCCTTCCTGCTGGTGAGTATATAGGCCATACCGCCACCTCCAATTTCGGCTATGGTTTCACATCGACTGTGGGTAACACCTCGGTGTGGAAATAAAGCTGATAGTGGTACGGGTCTGTGTGTGTCCCCGTGATGTCCTCAACAACGTACAGGGTATAGTCATTGAGGTAGATATAGTTTTTCTTATACTCGTTCTGGCCCACCTTGCAGGTCACGACCAGTTCACTCGCGGAGTTATTGCTGACGCTCATATAGCCTTCCGCTTCCAGGATGATGGTGTCGGTGCGAGCATTGTAAACGGTGATCCTGCGCTCGCACTCGAAGTAATCAGCCTGTTTGGACAGATTGGTGTTCACTTTGTCCGCCTCGGAGCAGGCAGACAAAGTGATGACACACAGCATAAGTGTAAAAAGTACGGCAAACAGTTTTTTCATGATGTTTCCTCCAATCAAAATGCGTATTGGTTCTTGAGAGCCGCCTGCTGAAGCTCCTCCTCGCGGAACTCATCGTACAGCTCCCTCATCTTGGTCTCAAATTCAGCCATAAGCTGCGCCCGCATCTCCTCCAAGGCCTCGCTGTCTGCGTTGCCCTCAACCGTAATCTGGACCGTGACTGTCGGGGAGAAGGTAAACCCACCACCGCCATTCCTGGTAGAGCCGCCGTCTGGCTCAGGGATGCCGCCGTTGCCGTTGCCATCAACCTGCTCAAGATAGCCGCCCTCACCGTCTTCATCGCCGGCATACTGTTCGTAGCTTGGGGGATTGAAGTCTTCAACAAGCGGGTTCACGCTGTAGGTAACGTCGGAAATGGACGGAGTATTGACGTCCTCAATGATGGGGCTGACCTTGTAAACGGAATCAGCAATGGCGTTTCCGATTTCGTCAATTCCCTCAACATTCGGATACACACCATAGGTCACATCAGCAGGGCCGTTCGGCTCAGGAACATCAATTTCAGGCCCATCCAGATTTGTCGGGACAGCCCCCTTAATGTCCTCAGTGACGTCCTTCATGCTGTCACCGAAGCCCTTACCGAGACCCAAGGCCATATTGTCGCCGATTTCAGCGAATACAGTAGACGGGCTGTGGATGCCCAGGAAGCCCTTGATGCCGTCCACAATGTTGCCTGCGAAGCCCTTGACCTTATCAGCCACCCAGCTCGCCATTGATGATATGCCGCTCCACAGGCCCTCCACAATGCTCTTGCCAACGCCAAGCACCATGCCGGGTATCTCGCCGAACGCACCGAGAATAGCCGCTCCAATCGCCGGCAACTGCGCCACAAGCTGAGGTATCGCAGAGATGATACCGGCCCCCAGCTCCAGGAGCAGGGTCACGCCGGTCGAAACTATGGAGGGGAAGTTCTCGCTCAGGGTGCCAACGATGCCGGTAATAATGGCGGGTATCTGTCCGATCAGTTCAGGCAGGGCCCCTATGATGCCGGTGGCCAGCGAGGTGAGTATCTGGACGCCCTGTTCCAGGATCGTGGGCAGGTTCTCTGTGACGAAGCCGCAGATGGACGTGACCACCTCCGGCAGCATTTCGACCAGCGTGGGTATCGCGCCAATGATGCCGTCTGTCAGCGACAGCAGAATGGTGGAGCCTTGCTCCAGAATGGTGGGTAGGCTCTCTGTCAGGAAGCCAAGTATCTGGTCAATCAGCTCTGGCAACTGCCCGATGAGCACTGGAATTGCACCGATGATACCGTCAGCCAAACCGCTGATGAGCTGCATCCCCGCATCAATCACCAGGGGCAGATTCTCCACCAACGTCCCGGCCATGAGCATCACTGTCTCGACCATGGACGGTATCAGCGTGGGGAGCATTCCGCCTACGCCGGACGCCAGAGATGCGATGATTTCCATGGCCGCCCCGGCCAGCACCGGCAGACTGCTCAGGATGCCGTCGCCCAGCAGGGTCACTATCTGGATCGCCGCATCGATAATCAGCGGCGAGTTGTCCAGCAACCCCTGGCCCAGTGCGCCAAGCAACTGCATCCCGGCGTCAATCGCGGTCGGCAGCATTTCGACGATCATGCCGAGGCCGTCGCTCAGGATGCCGCCGAGGGCGCCCATCGCCCCGGTCAGGCCACCCTCCTGGAACGCCTCCGAGAGTTTCGTGACCGAATCTGTGCCGAACTGTGTAAACTGCCGCAGGGACGGGGTCAGCCCATCAGAAATAACAATTTGAGCGCCCTCCAAGGCGCCCTTGAACAGCGTTATATCACCGGCCAGGTTGTCAAGCTGGGTATCGGCCATGGCCTGCGCCGCGCCCGATGTGTTGTCAAAGGCGGTTTGCAGGTCTCCGAGGTCCCCGCCGAGGGCTTTAACGACATCCTCCTGGGATGTGCCAGCGTCTGCGGCCTCCAGAAGTGCATCGGCAAAGGCTTCGGCGTTGCCGCCGGAGGTCTTGAGGATGTCAGAGAACGCCTTTTCGCTGATACCGAGCTTGCCGAGGTTGCCCTGCATGGCCGTGAGGTCGATTCCAACATCGGACAGTGAATCGGACAGGCTGCCCATGTTGACCCAAGCGCCGTCAATAGCTACGCCCAGTTCCTCAAACCGCTCCGCACTGGTGCCGAGCATGGCGTTTACGGACTTCAGGTCGACCTTGTTGAATATCTCATTGAGCGCTTGGGTCTGCTCCTCCTGCGTCAGCGAGGAGAGAGCGCCGTTCAGATCACCAAAGGTCTCGTTCAGCGGACGCAGGTTGCCTTCTGCATCGAACGCATTTACGCCCAATGCTTCCAGCTGAGCCGCCGCTTTGTCCGTGGGGGCAGACAGAGATAGGATCATGTTACGGAGGGCCGTTCCGCCTTCCGCGCCCTTGATGCCGTTGTCCGCGAGGACGCCCAGAGCCATACTCAGCTCCGTCGTGCCGCCGGACAGGTTCTTTGCGGTGCCGCCTACCGTGAGGATCGCATCGCCAAGCTGCTGGACGCTGGTGTTGGACTTGGAGCTCGCCGCCGCCATCTTGTCTACAAGGTCAGCGGTTTCCCCCATTGACAGCCCCAGCGCAGACTGGGCGTCTGTCACCATGTCCGATGCAGAGGCCAGGTCAATGCCGCCCGCCGCTGCCAGGTTCAGCACGTTTGGCAGCATCGACATAGATGTCTCTGCATCATAGCCCGCCAGGGCCATGTAATTCAGTGCCCCAGCAGCCTCATTAGCAGAAAACGCGGTCTTTGCGCCCATCTCCATCGCAAAGCCGCGTAGCTCTGTAAATGTTTCA
>OFFQ01001394.1_pt1 | contig 14311 bp, 12 predicted proteins | sample 1521411 | NCBI WGS metagenome assembly OFFQ01 (sample SAMEA3504110, study PRJEB24116) | mouse gut metagenome | biome: mouse gut; feature: mouse-associated habitat; material: faeces | place: Denmark | collected 2011 | reverse complement strand
TATATTTTAATATTCTTAGTATACATAAAAGTATAATTGATATTATTAATCAGCTATTCAAAAACAGAAAATTAAATTTACTTCAAATAATATTTTAAAGGACTAGATTATTTATCACTAGTCCTTTATCTCCTGCTATTACAATTCTAATTCCTTAAATTTAATCAATTCAAAAACAGCTTGTATTCTTGAATCAACTCCTAACTTTTGTATAACATTAGAAATATGATTACGTACTGTCTTTTCACTAATTCCTAGTGTTTGTGCAATTTCCCTAGTTGATTGATTTTTAATTAAAAGATTAAAGATTTCTTTCTCCCTTGGCGTTAGGATAATATTCATCTTCTGCTTCACCTCATAATGTAATATATGAAAACATTTATTTATCGGTGTCAATTTTTAAGATATTAAAAAGATTTAATGCTACTTCTTTAGGTAAAACTTTCTCTAATTGTTCTAAATTCGCTTTTTTTAACTGTCTAACACTACCAAATTCTTTTAATAATATTTTTTTACGTTTTGGACCAATCCCTTCCACATTATCTAATATTGATTGAAATAACGATTTAGAACGTACATTTTTATGAAAACTAATTGCATAACGATGAACCTCATCCTGCATTCTTGTCAACAGGAAAAACAATTCACTTTTTTTATTAATTTCCACAATTTCCCCACTACTATCTAATAATACCGAAGTAGAATGTTTATCATCCTTAGCCAAACCACAAACCATTATCCCCATATTTAAGCTATCAATAACTTCTTTAGCAACTTTTATTTGACCTTTGCCACCATCAACGATAATCAAATCTGGTCTTTCTAAACCATCCATTAAAACCCGAAAATACCGACGATAAATAACTTCCTTCATACTAGCATAATCATCAGGGCCTTCAACTGTTTTAATTTTAAATTTTCGATAATCTTTTTTAGAAGGGACACCATCTTTAAAACAAACCATTCCCGCAACTGCATAAGCTCCCTGAATATTAGAATTATCAAATAATTCAATTCTTCTTGGCAATTTAATATTTAATAAATCCCCTAATTGTTTAATTGCACCAATTGTTGCTGCTTCATTTTTTTGAATTAATAAAAACTTTTTTTCTAACTGCTCTTTAGCATTATCATTAGCCATAGAAACAAGATCAGCCTTATTGCCTTTCTGAGGTTTAATAATTTTACAATTAATTATCTCTTCTAATAAAGTTACATCTAGTTCCTTAGGAACTAATAACTCTTTTGGCTCAGTATTTTCCTGATAAAACCGTACTAGAAAAGTAATTATCTGATCTTGAAAATCATCTTGTAAAGGTACTAGATTTAAATCTCGTGCTAAAAGTTTTCCATTTCGCATAAAAAATAATTGTAAACACAAATATCCTTTATCATGATAATATCCAACAATATCTCGATCAACTAAATCATTAAACTGCACATGCTGTTTACTTGTAACATGTTGAATATGATTAATCAAATCTCGACATTCTTTAGCTAATTCATAATTTTGTAATTCACTTGCATTAAACATTTTTTCTTGTAATTCATTAATTATTTGTTTAGTATCACCTTGAATAAACTTTGTAATACTTGAAGTAATTTCCTTATATTTTTGTTCATCTACTTCCTTAATACATGGGGCTATACATTGATTTAAGGAATAATAAAGACATGGTTTTTTAGGAATATGATTACATTTTCTTAATGGATATAAGCGATTTAAAAGTTTAAATGTTTCTCTTGCTGCTGTTCCATCAGGAAAAGGACCAAAATGTTTGTGCTTTTTATTTTGAGCATTTCTAACTATTTTTAACCGAGGATGTCTTTCTTTAGTTAATTGAATATATGGATAATATTTATTATCCATAAACGAAATATTATATTTAGGTGAATAGTCTTTAATTAAATTAATTTCTAATAGTAACGCCTCTTTTTCTGAGTCTGTAACAATATAATCAAAATCAACAACCTCTTGAACTAATTTAGTTGTTTTATAATTATGAGCTCCTACAAAATATGAAGAAACACGGTTTTTTAACTTCTTAGCTTTTCCTACATATATTACCGTTCCATCTTTATCCTTCATTAGATAACACCCAGGCTGTAGCGGTAATAATGAAAGCTTGTTCTTTATCATTTTACGATCCATTATTCAAAATAAACTAAGGTCGCCCCTAGTCCTCCTTCATTTGGCCCTCCATCACGATAACTAACAACATTTTTATTTTTCTCCAACATTTTTTTCACTCCATTTCTAAGTACTCCTGTACCTATTCCATGAATGATCCTAACCATTGAATAATTATTAACTAAAGCATCATCTAAAAATTTATCAACTAAAAGCATAGCTTCTTCATAACGTTTACCTATAATATTTAATTCATAACTTTGATTTGTTGATTTACGCAATGATTTGAGATTAGATTTAACTTTTTTAGGTTTGATTTTTTTAGAAACAAAAATAACTTCTTCTGGTTTTGCATTTAATTTCAATCCACTCATGCTGATTGTTAAAATTCCTTTTTTATTAATTGAAAGAATTTCACCCTGACGATTAGCAGACAATACTTTAACGATATCTCCTATTTGATAAGCATGCTTCTCTTCATTAATGATTTTCTTTTCTTCATGTTTTAATAAATCAAGATTTCGTTTTGCTTCAATTACTACATGTTGTTTTAATTCAGCTTGTTTTTTTAATTCCTCAACAACCAGATCTATTTCCTGTTTAGAATCTTCCAATAACTGATTAGCTTGCTGTTTAGCATTTTCTATTAATTCATCTTTTTGTTTTTCAAAATTATTAATTAAACGCTCATATCGGTTCATTTTATTTTTTGCTTCATTAGTCAATAATTCTAAATTATCTCTTTCAATTTGCACCTGAGTCAACTCATCTTGTAATTTTTCAAGTAATTTATCACTATCAGTTAAACTGTTTTCTTTAATTTGATATGCTAATTCAACAATTTCCTCTTTTAAACCTAATCGTGAAGAAATTTCAATCGCATAAGAATTTCCTACACTTCCTTCAATCAAACGATATGTTGGTATCATCCTCTCCTGATCAAATTCAACTGCAGCAACTAAAATATATTCTTCATTTTTAGCAAATTCTTTTAACCCTGAATAATGAGTTGAAGCTACGATTAACGGATTAACCTTATGTAAATAACGTAAAATGGCTTCAGCAATACTCTGACCTTCCTTTGGATCAGTTCCTGAACCAATTTCATCTAACAATACTAGTGATTTTTCACTTACATCATTAGTAATTTCAACTAGTCTTTTCATATGACTAGAAAAAGTTGATAATGATTGTTCTATTGACTGTTCATCACCCAAATCAACACAGATCTGATCAAACATCGGAACTACAGCTTGATTACAAGGAACTGCCATTCCACATAAAGCCATTAAACTAAGTAATCCTGCAGTTTTTAAGACAACTGTTTTTCCTCCTGTATTAGATCCACTAATCAGTAACATTCGCTTAGGCTCATTTAAAATAATACTATTAGCAACTACTTTATCTTTATCAATTAATGGATGACGTGCTTTAATTAAACTAAAACTACTATAATCCTCGCATACATCTGGAACAACTCCATCGATTTGTACACCATATCCAGCCTTTGCAAAAATGACATCTATTTCTACCATCAATTCTTGATTTTCATGTAATAAATCGTAATTATCTTTAACCATTCTTGATAATTCTGTTAAAATTCGATTTATTTCTCTTAATTCATCATCACGAGCATGAACTAGTTGATTGTTCATTGAAACGATTATTTCAGGTTCAATAAACATCGTCTGTCCTGTAGCTGAAACTGCATGAACAATTCCTTTAACTATATTTTTATTACCAGCTTTAACAGGTAATACTAAATGATTATTACGACTAGAAATAGCTTCTTGTGATAAATAATCTTTATTTGCAGCTTTTACCTGTTCAATCTTTGTTCTAATGTTAGCTTCAATTGATAAAATTTGACGTCTAATTCTTCTAAGTTCTTTACTAGCATTATCTAAAACATTACCACTACTATCAATACAACGATTTATTTCTTTTAATAATTGTTTTGGTAATATAAACTGATTACATAAATTAACTAATTCATTTTCTTTAATTTCTTTATCTGATAAATAATTAATTATTTCTTTGACATTATTCAATAAATAAACAATTTGAACAAAGTCTTCACCAAATAAAGTTCCATCTTTATTTGCTTTTAATAATAATGGTTCAACATCATTATAATACCCCATTGGTAAGCGACCATATTTATAAATCAAACACATTGCCTGATCTAAATATTTTTGATCTAATTTCAAATCTTCTAAATCCTGATAAGGCTGTAAAGTCTCTATTTTATCTTTAGCTAAAGAGCTAATACAAAATGCTTCAACCTTATTTTTTATTTGATTAAACTCTAATGTATCATATGTATTTTTCATTCTACTCACTCACTATTATCTTATTTAATATTTTATCTATATCTATTTTACTACGATCTATTTTTAATAACAATTTTTCTACTTCATCATACTGTGACTTATTTAATATGATTAGTGTTTCTATATTATCAATATCACGATAATATTTTAATAATGAATTTTCTAAATCTTCTTGACTAAGTAATCCTTTATCATAGGCATTATTTAATGAAACAGTGATAGTATAAATGCTATCAGCATCAAAACTATCATAATTTATTCCATCATTAATTACCTCACTAATTACATCTAAAGATTCAATTTCATTTGTAACCGTTGGTACAAGTTCTAATATTTTTTTTGCTACAACTGTCTTTTCTACATTTTCTTTACCTCCAGGCACAATTGGCATGATAATAAAAATCAATGCCAGATAAATCATGATTACTCCTTCAAAAAAACTAGCAACAATTCCTAATAATCTATCTAATTGTTCAAATAACTTAAAACTATAAATAACCTTTTTTAATAAAGGTTTAATAATCTTTCCAATTAATAATAATACTACTTTTAATCCAATAAATAAAATAATAAAAATAATAAACCGATTTACTACCTTACCAACAGCCTCACCAAGTCCTGTGACTTCGTATATTGTATAAAGATTAGATAATGGAGAAGATCCATATAAAGCTGCTAATAGTGATATAATCGTAGCCACCAAATCATAAGCACGATAAACGAATCCCTTAAAATATCCAAAAATCAACATTAATAACAAAATAAAAGTAATAACTATGTCAATAAATAGCGAATTTATTACAAAATTCATGAAAACACCTCAATTTCTTTTAATACACATTGTAGCAAAACAAATTTATACTGTCAAAAAGTTTAAAAATATGTTATACTAAGTTAGTAGGACTAGGAGGACAAGTAATGAACATGAATGTAGTAAGAAATAATAGTTCAAAAAGAATGAATATTATTAATATGCATGCTTACGATAAACTTGTAGCTTTTAGCGACTCTAGTACAGCCAATGGTAATGATGATATTCAAAACAATTCTCATAATTATATAAACATTAATCATATTGGTTGTGATGAAACAGGATCTAGTGATTTTTTTGGACCTTTATGTGTTGTAGCCTGTTACATAGATGAACGTGATTTTGAATGGCTGCTTAGCATTGGGGTACGTGATCCAAAAGATATGGATAACCATGAACTTGTTCGCATCGCTAGAGAAATAAAAGATCGACTTATTTATAGTTTGTTGATTCTTGATAATTCGCATTATAATGCTATGGTAAAAGCAGGGAACAATTTGGCTAATATCAAAGCAAAGCTATATAATCAAGCCGTAACTAATGTTATGCAAAAAGTAGGTATGCCTGTTAAAAACAAACTAGTTAATCAGTTTGTTTCACCAAAAACTTATTATAATTATTTAAAAAATGAAGTTATCGTTGTTAAAGACTTAACCTTTGTTCAAAAAGGTGAAGAAAAGTATTTAGCCATAATTTGTTCAATGATTTTATCAAGATATGCCTATTTGCAATATTTTACCAATATGTCACGTAGTCTAAAAATGAAATTGCCACATGGTAATAGTAATAGTGTTGATACTACTGCAATTGAAATTGCAAAAAAATATGGACCTAAAATGTTATTCAAAGTTACAAAAACTAACATGACTAATTACAAAAGAATTAAAGATTTAATCTAGGATAACATAGTTATCCTTTTTATTATGCTGTATATGCTTTAAAATATACTAAAAAGACACTAAAAAAACACTGCCTATCTTTCCCTCTCTTTATCTAAAAATCTTAATATACAATTTTACACTTTATTTTAATAACAGTTATCTATTTCATTTATTGTCTCATCATATTTGTGATTTTTAACAAAAATAACTATCTTATCTACTTTTTACCTACAATAATTAATACTTCTAAAGCTTTTTGTATTTTCATTAAAAATCCATGAAATAAAATAATTTACCTAAAATTACAATAGATAATATCAAATTTAATCATCACTACAATTCAATATAAAATCACTTATCTAATGCTGGTAATCAACTATTACAAAAAAAGAGGTCTTTATTTAACCTCAATTACAAATGGTTCTACTTTAGTATACTTAACGCCTGCTGCTTCAAGCATTCTTTTAGCTGCTCGGTCACTATCAGTTCCATTATATTTATCATCTTCATAAATAATTTCACTAATACCACTTTGAATAATTGCTTTAACACATTCATGACATGGAAATAATGAAACATAAATCTGACACCCTTTTAGATTTCCTGTGCTATTTAAAATCGCATTTAATTCCGCATGAACTACATAAGGATATTTAGTCTCATATAACTCCCCTTCTCTAACTTGCCAAGGAAATTCACTATCTTCACACCCCCAAGGTAAACCATTATACCCAACTCCTACAATTTTATTTTCAGGTGAAACAATACAAGCTCCTACTTGTGTATTAGGATCTTTAGAGCGATATGCTGAAAGTTTAGCTACTGCCATAAAATATTGATCCCAACTTATTACTTTAGACATAAATATCTCCTCCTATTTCTCTTGATAAATTGACCAACGCCAAGTGGTCTGTCGGTAAGGCCCCGTCAATGGACGGCAGTTGCTTGTATTATATCAAATATCGTCTGAAATGTCCCGCTCTAAAATTGTTGTTCCATCGGATTTCCCCCATATGCCACAGAAAACACCTATGGTATCCGCCTAAAAGTTATCTATCTCCCCCTTGCCTTTCACGAGAAACTGCACTATGATAGAGATATTGAACCGAACGGGAGGTGATGAGATGCCAAACCGTCCAACTTTAAAAACCATCGGTCAGCTGGCCGGACTGTCCCATGTGGCGGTGTCCAAGGCGCTGCGGGACGCCCCCGACATTTCCGACGCCACCAAGGAGCGGGTCAAAAAAATTGCTGAGGAGTTGGGCTACACCCCCAATGTGGCCGCCCGAAATCTCTACCTTCAGCGCACCAGCACCATTGGCATGGTGGTCCCCGCCATGGGGGACAACACCGCTTATGACCTGGTCTTCAATGAAGTCAGCGCCGCTGCGGCCGCCCTGGGCTTCTGTGTGATGCTGGGCAGCAGCCACCGCAGCACACAGCTGGAAGAGCGGCACTGCCGCATGATGGTGGGCAACCAGGTGGGGGTGCTCATTGTGGCCCCCTGCTCCAGCGACGTAACCCGGATCAAGGCCGCCTGCGGCCCCACCCCGGTCATCTACATCGGCGGCAAGACGGACCCCGGGGAGCCCTACGCCCTTCTGTGCGACTACCGCCACAGCGGGGCGCTGGCGGTGGAGCACCTGGCCGGCCTGGGCCATAAGAAGATCGCCCTGCTCACCTACGGGCCGGAAAATCTCACCGTTTTGCAGAAGGAGGAGGGATTCACCCAGGCCATGGAGGCCCGGGGGCTGGTCCCACAGATTGTCCGTGCGGGCAGCGCTGCCAACGCGATGCAGGCCGGCATGGACGGGGTGGCCCTGCTGCTGGAGCGGGGCGAGCTGCCCACCGCCCTCTGGTGCGCCAGCGACTACATGGCCATCGGGGTCATGAACGCGCTGAAGGCAAAGGGTCTGTCCATCCCGAGGGATATCTCGGTGGCGGGCCATGACGACCTCTACTTCGACCTCTACCCCGACATCGGCCTGACCACCTTTCACACCCCCATGTCACAAATCGGCAGGGCCGCTGCAGCCCTGGCCGTGGCCCTTATGGAACACGACGACCAGATACAGCCCCGGCAGAGCTTCCAACCCACCTTGGTGGTCCGGACCAGTACCGGTCCAGCGCCCAGCCGGCTTTGACCACACCCATCGCCAGGGCGGGACAGCCCTGGGAGATGTTGCCGCTGCGGCAGTAGCCGCCCCGCACATCGGCGCCAGCCCTAAACGAAAGGAAACGATTCTATGGGAGAACTCAAGCAACGGCAGACGCCCCACGTCTTTCTCATTCTGGCCGCCCTTCTCCTGCTGGCCTCGGCACTGACCTGGCTGATCCCGCCAGGCAGCTACGACCGGGTCCTCAACGAGGCCACCGGACAGACCGTTGTGGTGCCGGGCAGCTTTGCCCCCACCGCCCCCTCTCCAGTCGCCCCATGGCGCCTGCCCCGGCTGCTGTTCGACGCCCTCTCTGCCGGCTCAACGCCCAACATGATTTTCTTCGTTCTCCTCCTGGGTGGAGCATTTGAGATCATCATGGAGAGCGGCGCGGTTGCCGGCCTATGCACATGGGTGGTCTATCGCTTTCGCCACCGGCAGGCATGGATTATCCCCGCCTTCGTGGGGGTATTTTCCATATTTGGCTTTACTATGGGGCTGACCACGGCCTCTATTGTATTTCTCCCCCTGGGTATGGCTGCGGCAAAGTCTCTGGGTTACGATGCCAGGACCGGCATGGCCATGGTGATGCTGGGCACCAATGCCGGCTTTGCGGCCGGAATTTACAACCCCTTTTCCGTGGGAATTGCTCAAACCATTGCGCAGCTGCCCCTGTACTCCGGGGCGTGGCTGCGCTGGCTGCTGCTGGCGACGCTGGTGCCCGCCACCAGCCTCTACCTTCTCCATCGGGCCGGAAGGCCCGCCCAGGCCGGAGAGAGCGTACTCTTCCCAGAACCGCCCCGTCTCCATCTCCGGCAGATTCTGGTGCTGGCGCTGCTCTTTGGATCGCTGGCGGTCATCACCTGCGGCGTCGGCACCCAAAGCTGGGGCATCCCGGAGATCGCCTCTATTTTTCTGGTGTTGGGCATTTTGTGCGGCGCCGTATCCGGATTTGGAGCCAATCAAATCTGTGTTTTTTGGGTGGCCGGGTGCAAAAAGATGGTACCGGGAGCACTGACCATCGGTATGGCGGCCGGCCTGCGGCTGGTCCTGCTCCAGGGGGAGATTTTAGACAGCGTAATTTACGGTCTGCTCCGCCTGGTGGAGGGACTTCCCCCCTGGACCCAGCTGCTGGGGATGTTCTACGCCAACGCCCTGCTGGATCTGCTGATCACCTCCGGCTCTGGGCACGCGGCGGTGGCTATGCCCCTGATGGTCCCCCTGGCCGACGCGCTGTGTCTGTCCCGGCAGTCGGCAGTGCTGGCCTTTCAGCTGGGGGATGGACTGGTCAACCTGGTCTCTCCTATCTCCAATACGCTGGTCAGCTGTCTGGCCCTGTCAGGGGTTAGTTACCCGAAGTGGCTGAACTATTTCCTGCCTCTGGTGGGAATATACCTGCTCATCGGCACGGCCTTCCTGCTTCTGGCCGGGGTGGTGGGATACTGAGCCGCCTCCCCTAGCCCAACACCCCCGCCTGAATCGGCGTTTTATCTCCGCTTTGCCCACCGCGCCGCGCTGTTATAGCCCCGCCTCCATCATGTATCGCACAAAGGAGGGGCCATCGCCGGGGTCGGAAAGGGTGATCGAAATGCCCTTCCAACCAGGCCGCATGGTACGCAGCATCTGTCCCGCGGTGCTGTCCCCCTTCAGACTGCACTTACTTCCATCCGGCAGGTGCAACAGCACATCACCACAGCTCTGATTGACGAGAGACAAAAATTTTTCCGCGTTGGGCATCCACATAATTGTAAACATAGTCAAGCTCCTTTTCCGCTGCGCTTCAGCAGCAGCTCGTGCATCAATACCATCAAAAGCAGTATCGCCAGAAGATAGAGGGGGAAGAGCGCCACATGGATGTGGGCGGCAATCCATCCAAACAGGGGAGGCATCAGGCAGGTACCCACATAGGCGCTGGCCATCTGAACGCCAATGACCGCCTGGGACCGGTCTGCGCCGAATCGCTCCGGCGTGGCGTGAATGATACAGGGGTAGATGGGCGCACAGCCCAGGCCGACAAGAATCAGTCCAGCCAGGGCCGCATCTGCGCCTGCCGGCAACAAAAGCGCGGCAATCCCCGCAGCAATGATCCCCTGCCCCAGCCGAACCATCTGTCCGTCGCTCATCTTCATCGTCAGAAAACCGCTCAGCGCCCGGCCAGCTGTGATTCCAATAAAAAACAGGCTGGCAAAGCTGGCCGCCGTCCCTGCCGGGACCCCCTTTTGCAGCGCAAGGTAGCTGCTGGCCCACAGTCCAGCGGTCTGTTCCAGCCCGCAGTAGCAGAAAAACAGCACCATCACCGCCTTCGTACCGGGGATCTGAAGCAGCTGTCCCAAAGGCAGTTCCGGGGCCGTCTCAGCGGCCGCCCCGCCGCCTGCCTGAGCATTCCACAGCGGAAGACTCAGCAGCAGAGCCAAGGTCAGTACAACCTGCAGCAGGGCAATATATCGGTAGCCCATGTGCCACCCCGCCCCTCCGGTCAGCGCATACCCCATAATGTATGGGCCCAGAGACGCCCCAACTCCCCACATGCAGTGCAGCCAGCTCATATGTCGGCTGGCGAAATGGAGGGCCACATAATTGTTCAGCGCCGCATCCACGCTCCCCGCCCCCAGTCCATAGGGAACCGCCCACAGGCACAGCATCCAGAATGAACCGCTGATGGAGAACCCAAAGATCGCCGCCGCCGTGATCCCAACGCTGAACGCGGTCACCACCCCAGTCCCCAGCTTTCGAGTGAGATGGTCGCTGCGCAAACTGGAAATTACCGTTCCAACCGCAATAATCATAGAGATTACGCCTGCGTAAGAAACCGGCACGCCGAAGTGACCGTACATCGACGGCCACGCAGAACCCAGCAGAGCGTCGGGCAGGCCCAGACTGACAAAAGAGAGATAGATTACCGCCAAAAGCAGATGTACCATTCTGCATCCCCCGTTTCCGATCCCATTGATGGGATGATTATAGCAGAGAAAAACCCGGAATGTTAGGAGAAAAGCACCAGTTTACTATGATAAAATCGTCAGGAAAGAGGAAGTTATGGCATTAAGTAATTGCGGAGTGTCCACTAGTCCACAGGGGCGGGAGTTGAAGGAACACGGCACCCCGCTGTTCCCCGCCGCATGTTATCACGACGACCTGTCCAGGCTGGAAATCCCCTGGCACTGGCACGACGAACTGGAAGCTGTGATGATAGAGGCGGGGAGCGCCCTTGTCTGCGCTGACGGCAAAAGTTATCCCCTACAGCAGGGAGAGGGCTGTTTCATCAACTCCGGCGTCCTGCACGGCATATGGTCCAACGGTCAGACCCCCTGCCGCCTGCGCTCAGTAGTCTTCCACCCCAGATTGGTGGGCGGCAGCATGGACAGCATCTTCTGGCAGGGCTACCTGAACCCCCTGCTGTCCAGTCCCCTCCAGCACTGCGTCTGTCTGGACCGCTCCATCCTCTGGCATCAGGAGGCACTGTGTGCGGTGGCGGAGGCTTGGCAGGCCTGCGTGGAGGAACAGCCAGGCTATGAGTTTTCAGTGCGGGAAAGGCTGTCACAGCTCGTTCTTCTGCTGACCCGAAATCGTCCGGCCCAGCAGAACCCTCCCTCAGCCAAGGCGCTGCGGAGCGCAGAACGTATTAAAGTGATGCTGCAATACATTCAGACACATCTAGACCGGGAGTTGACCAGCGCGGACATCGCGCTAAGCGCCGCCGTCAGCGAAAGTGAGTGCCTGCGCTGCTTCCGCAGCATGATCGGCAGCACCCCCATTCAATATGTTAAGCAGGTGCGCATCCAGAAGGCAGCAGAGCTTTTGGCATCCACCCGCCAGAACATCTCGGACATTGGAGCACGCTGCGGCTTTCAGGAGATGAGCTATTTTGCCAAGACATTCCGCGAATTGAAAGGCTGTACCCCCAGCGCATACAGAAGGCGCGCGCAGTCAGAATGAAAAACAGCAAGGGCGTGAGGTCTCTCACGCCCTTGACTGCTACAGTTGTCCTCTCTATTCTGTCCCTCAGAGGCCGGCTCAGCCTTTAAAGCCTAAGCCGGGCATAGCGGCTTAGATGCTCCGGATGGTCCTCGAAATATTTGCTCAACGCGGTCTGAAATTCCTGATTTGCATCAGGGTGCGCCTGAAGAAACCCCCGCAGTTGATCAATCTCCTGCTCTAAAGTCTCGAACTCCAGCGTCAGCGTCAGGTTAAATCGTGTCTTGGCATAGGACAATTGTATATCAATATTTTGCGGGTACCGTGCAAACACCCGTTCCAACTGTTTTAAACTATCCCGAACATCCCCTTCTTCCCGCTGTTTAAACGAGAGGTTGATCAAAATGCTTGCATACCCTTCTGCAATTGTTTCGTTGGATGAGAACCGTTCAAATAACGTTCTCACCTCGTCAACGCTGTGTACACACTCCTCTACGCTCTGCTCTATGGATAGACGAGACAGTCCCCACATATATTCTGCTGCAAGCATTTCACTATCTGCGAAGCGTTCATACAGTTCCTTCAGCTTTTCAACGCTGTGTACACACTCCTCTGTGTCCTGCTCCATAGATAGGTAAAGCAGGCCTCTCGCATATGCCACCGCAATCACTTCACTGGCTGTGAAGCGTTCATACAGTTTCCCCAGCCGTTCAACGCTATGTGCACACTCCTCGACCCGTCCTTTGGACAGGTCAGACAACCCCTTCGCATATTCTGCTGCAATCGCTTCACTGTCTGCGAAGCGTTCATGCAATTCCCTCAGCTTTTCAACGCTATATGCACAATCCTCGTCCTGTCCTTCGGAAAGGTGAGCCAACCCCTTCGCATATACCAGCGCAATCTGTCCGTCATCTGGAAACTTTCCACACAGCCGGCTCAGTTGCCCCAACGCCCGCCCTTTCTCCTCAGGTATCTGTACCGCAACAGCAAGCATCAGGTAACTGTAAAACTGCACAAGCGGTTCCCTCTTGGGGCTGCTTGCAAACAAGCCTGCCCAAAACGAATTATTCCTCCCCAATTTTTCCGGGTAGTCAAGCACAATCTGTGTAAGGAAACTCAACTGTCTGGGATCTCCCTCCCAGCCTTCGGGCAGCAGCAGGCTCAACTGATTCTTATCAAAGGCCTGACGCAGAACAAGGTACTCTTTTACCAGATCGGGACAGTCCAGAGCCACCGCCTCAATCGTTTTTACTACGTCTGCCTCGTCGCTTTTCCCTCCAAGATATATTTTGATTGTATGGACAACGCCCGTCTGCCGAAGCAGCTCCGACAGATCGATATCCAGCTTATCCGCTCTCTTGCAGAGCTTCGGGTACTGATCCCCCATAATCTGTTTCAGCGGTAAGAAGGGGAGCAGACACGACTGAGCCAGGAGGTTTTCCAGCTCCAAACGCATCTCTTTGGTCACCTTGTCTGAAGACAAGGCGCGCAGTCTTCCATAGTAAAACTTCAACTCATGGGTAATCAACTCATCCAGCACCTGATCCTTGTTCCAGCTGGTCGGGTCCTTTCCGCCGCACCACGCATCTGTGATTGCCAGAGCATACATCGGGCGCCGCAAATGACTGTCGATTTTCTTCAGCGTCTCCAGCAGGCGGCCCGCATGTCCCTCCCCCATCAACGGCTTGCCTGACATTTGGGCAAAGTCCGCCATGATATCCTTTAACGCCTCATCCGACAGAGGGGCCAGCCCCAAAAAATCCGGGCAGTAGCAACTGGAAGAAATCGTGTTGTCATAGGGGGCATCCGACTGCAGCTGCTCAGCCCATTTGGCGGTAGCCAGATCCTTTCCGTCACGTTCCAGCAGCAGAAGTCTCAGCTTCTCACTGCGCGGACAGGCAGACAGAGAGATCATCCAATTCCCAACCGCCTGGAGATAGGCCTGCACATCATCCGCCACCACAATGCACCGGTCACTTGGCGGCACCCATTGGGTCAGATTATTGTAATCGTTATGCCTTAACCAGTAGACCTTTGTGAGTTTTCAGAATAGTTGAGAAATGGGACCAGGTGGGGATTTGTTT
>OFFQ01001388.1_pt1 | contig 14386 bp, 19 predicted proteins | sample 1521411 | NCBI WGS metagenome assembly OFFQ01 (sample SAMEA3504110, study PRJEB24116) | mouse gut metagenome | biome: mouse gut; feature: mouse-associated habitat; material: faeces | place: Denmark | collected 2011 | reverse complement strand
TGGTCCCCTCGTGATAGTGCTCAACGCCCGCGATCTCGCGGCCGCCCAGACGGCCGGAGCAGCAGCACTTGATGCCCTTGGCGCCGGCCCGCATGGCCCGGCCCATGGCGTTCTTCATGGCCCGGCGGTGGGAGATGCGCTTCTCCAGCTGCTGGGCGATGTTCTCCGCCACCAGCTGGGCGTTCATGTCCGGGGAGCGGACCTCCACGATGTTGAGCTTGGTGGGCTTGCCGATCATCTTCTCCACCTCCAGACGGGTGGCCTCGATGTCCTTGCCCTCCTTGCCGATCACCATGCCCGGGCGGGCGCAGTGGAGGAAGATGGTCACGCCGCCGTTGGAGCGCTCGATCTCCACCTTGGGCACCTGGGCGTTGTACAGCTTCTTCTTCAGGCAGTCGCGGATCTTCTTGTCCTCGACAAGGAGGTCTCCCACCTTCTCGCTGCTGGCATACCAACGGGAATCCCAGTCCTTGATGACGCCCACGCGCATGCCGTGGGGATTAACTTTCTGTCCCATAAACTGTCTCCTCCCTTATTCCTTCTCCGCGACCGCCAGGGTCACATGAGAGGTCCTCTTGTTGATCCGGTAGGCGCGGCCCTGGGCCCGGGGCATCACTCTCTTGAGGATGGGGCCCGGCGCGGCAAACACCTGGGAGACGTAGAGGCTCTCCACATCCATGCTGAAGTTGTTCTCCGCGTTGGCCACGGCGCTCTTGAGGAGCTTAATCATGGGCTCAGAGGCAGCCTTGGGGGTCTGCATGAGGATGGCCATAGCGGTGTTCACATCCTTGCCGCGGATCAGATCGGCGACGATCTGCACCTTGCGGGGAGCGATGCGGAGATATTTCAAATAGGCTTTTGCTTCCATTTTATTCTGCATCCTCCTTCATTATTTGCCCTTGGCGTGGCCGCGGAAGGTCCGGGTGGGGGCGAACTCACCCAGCTTGTGGCCCACCATGTCCTCCTGAATGTAGACGGGCACATGCTTGCGGCCGTCGTGGACGGCGATGGTGTGGCCCACAAAGGCGGGGTAGATGGTGGAGCTGCGGCTCCAGGTCTTCAGCACCGACTTCTTGCCGGAATTGTTCATTTCCTCGACCCGCTTGAGAAGCTCAGGAGCAACAAAGGGGCCTTTCTTGATGGATCTGCTCATATCTTCCTGCCTCCTTTACTTCACGTTCCGACGCTTGACGATGAACTTGTCCGTGGGATTCTTCGTCTTGCGGGTCTTGTAGCCCAGAGCGGGCTTACCCCAGGGGGTGACGGGGCCGGGACGGCCCACAGGGCTCTTGCCCTCGCCGCCGCCGTGGGGGTGGTCGCAGGGGTTCATGACGGAGCCGCGCACCGTGGGACGCCAGCCCATGTTCCGCTTGCGGCCGGCCTTGCCGATCTGCACGTTCTCGTGGTCAATGTTGCCCACCTGGCCGATGGTGGCCTTGCAGTTGAGGCGCACGATGCGCACCTCGCCGGAGGGCATGCGGATCTGGGCGTCGGTGCCCTCCTTGGCCATCAGCTGGGCGCTGGTGCCTGCGGAGCGGACCAGCTGGCCGCCCTTGCCGGGGTGCATCTCAATGTTGTGGATGACCGTACCGACGGGGATGTTGGCCAGGGGCAGGGCGTTGCCGGGCTTGATGTCGGCGGCGGCGGAGGAGAGGACCTTGTCCCCGGCGGCCAGGCCCACGGGGGCCAGGATATAGCGGCGCTCGCCGTCCTCGTACTCCACCAGCGCGATGTTGGCGCTGCGGTTGGGATCGTACTCCAGGCGCAGGACCGTGGCGGACATGTCCACCTTGTCCCGCTTGAAGTCGATGATGCGGTACTTGCGCTTGTTGCCGCCGCCGCGGTGACGGACGGTGATGCGGCCGTAGCTGTTGCGGCCGGCGTTCTTCTTGAGCACCTGGGTAAGGCTGGGCTCGGGCTTGGCCTTCTTATCCACGCCGTCGAAGCCGGAGACCGTCATGTGCCGGCGGGACGGGGTAGTCGGCTTAAATGTTTTGATAGACATGATTCACTCTCCTCCTTACACCATGCCCTCGAAGAGCTCGATGGTCTTGGAATCCTCGGTCAGCTGCACGATGGCCTTCTTCCACTCCTTGGTGCGGCCGGGGCGGCCGGCGCCCATGCGCTTGGCCTTGCCGGGGACGATCATGGTGTTGACCTTGGCAACCTTGACGCCGAAGACCTCCTCAACGGCCCTTCTGATCTCGATCTTGCCCGCGGAGGGGGCAACCTCGAAGACGTACTTCTTCTCGGCCGCGCCGGCCATGGAACGCTCGGTGATGATGGGGCGAATGATAACATCATAGGAAATCATGCGTACACCTCCTCGATAGTGGCGAGGGCGGCCTGATCGATCACCAGATACTTGGCGTTCACGAGGTCATAGACGCTCAGAATGCGGGCGGTGGTGGTCAGGACGCCGGGGATGTTGCGCGCGCTCTTGACCACAGCCTCGTTGACCTCAGGGGTGATGACGACGGCCTTGCCGTCGCACTTCACGGCGTCCAGGAAGCCCTGGAAGGCCTTGGTCTTGATGGCGTCCATCCGGATGGAGTCCACCACGATGATCTTCTCCTCAGCCGCCTTGGCGGACAGGACGCTCTTGAGCGCCAGGCGCTTGATCTTCTTGTTGAGCACGTAGCTGTAGGAGCGGGGCTTGGGGGCGAACACGATGCCGCCGTGGGTCCACTGGGGGGCCCGGGTGCTGCCCTGACGGGCGTGGCCGGTGCCCTTCTGACGCCAGGGCTTTCTGCCGCCGCCGGAGACCTCGGCGCGGGTGAGGGCGCTCTGGGTGCCCTGCCGGCAGTTGGCCAGGTGGTTTTTCACCACTTCATGCACAGCGTGCATATTGGGCTCGATGCCAAAGATGGCGGCGTTGAGCTCCACCTCGCCGACCTGATTGCCGGCCATGTTCAAAACTTTCGTCATTTCTCAGCACTCTCCTTTCCCTTAACGTCTTGCGGAGGCCTTCTGCGGATTGACGCGGGCAGAGGCCTTCTGCGGGTTGGCGCTGATACCGGCGGCATCGCCCTTCTTGACGGCGATGGTCTTGGCGGTGGAGCGGATCGTGACCAGCCCGCCCTTGGGGCCGGGGATGGCGCCCCGCACCACGATCATGTTCAGCTCGGGATCCACCTTCACCACGTCCAGGTTCATCACGGTCACCTGATCCACGCCCATGTGGCCCGCGCCGATCTTGCCCTTGAAGATGCGGCTGGGATCGGTGCCGGAGCCCATGGAGCCCGCGTGGCGGGCGACGGGGCCGGTGCCGTGGGTGGCCTTGAGGGTGTGGGCGCCGTGGCGCTTGATAACGCCGGCGTAGCCGTGGCCCTTGCTGATGCCGGTGACGTCCACGTGGTCTCCCTCGGCGAAGGCGTCGGCCTTCACCACGTCGCCCACGTTCATCTCAGCGGCCTTGTTGAGCTTGAATTCCTTCAGGTGCTTCTTGGGGGACACGCCGGCCTTGTCCAGATGGCCCTTCTCAGGCTTGGTCAGCTTGCGCTCGGGAACGTCCTCGTACCCCAGCTGCACGGCCTCGTAGCCGTCCTTCTCGGCGGTCTTTTTCTGCACCACGACGCAGGGTCCGGCCTCGATGACGGTGACCGGGATGACCCTGCCGTCGGTGTCGAAAATCTGGCTCATGCCGATCTTCTTGCCGATGATCGCTTTCTCCATTGTGATTCTCCTTTATTATAAGGTTATTGGTCGGCGCGGCCCCGGCCGCGGCGACTTGACCCCGCCCGCCTCACGCAAGCCGGCGGACTGATGGGTAACAAAGTTGGGTGGCGCCCCGCTCCGGGGGCCGCCGGAAGCCTTACAGCTTGATCTCGATCTCCACGCCGGCGGGCAGCTCCAGGCTCATCAGGGCCTCCACGGTCTTGGGGCTGGAATTGCTGATGTCGATCAGGCGCTTGTGGGTGCGGCGCTCGAACTGCTCCCGGCTGTCCTTATACTTGTGGACGGCCCGCAGGATGGTGACGACCTCTTTCTTGGTGGGCAGGGGGATGGGGCCGGAGACGTTGGCGCCGGTGCGCTTGGCGGTCTCCACGATCTTCTCGGCGCTCTGGTCGATGAGCTGGTGGTCATAGGCCTTCAGGCGGATGCGGATCATTTCTTTCTGAGCTGCCATGTGTTTGTTTCCTCCTTAAAATACGAAGTTGAGTAATGGGTCTTGCTCCTCCTTCGTCGGTGAGCGATTTGGATGCACACGCTTTCGTGCGTATCACTCCAGGCCACGAAAAAACCGGCGCATAGACAGGCCGGTTTTCTCCGTACCGGGCGATATACGCCGTGTACGGACTCGCTCAGCCGCCCGATAGTCGGACATACTCCGCGGAAGTTACCTCCTTTCGGAGCAATCTCCCGCATCATCGCAACTGCGCCCTTACAGACGCCCCGTTATCATACAACACACAGCCGTGTGTGTCAAGGGGGTTTTTAAAAAAATTTTGGCGGATTTTCCGGCAGCGTCCCGCTCTGCTCCGCCAGCAGGGAGCCGTCCGCCCGGTAGAGGGTGAGGGTATAGCTGCCGCCGGCGTTCCAGTCTCCCGAGAAGTCTTCCCCCTTCTCCACGGCAAAAATCCATCGGCCCGGGGACAGCCGCCAGCCCTCCCCCTGATACTGGAAATTCACTTCGCTGCTGTATACGGCGTCAAGCTCCATCACTGCCCGGTCCGTCTCCTCCGGCACCCGGAAGAACATCACCGGAACCGCGTTGTGATGCTCCTCCTGCGTTGACCACCAGACGGATTCACCATAGATCGGCACCGCCGCGATCCCCGTCTCAAGGGGGTGAATCTCCACCCACCTGTAGTCCAGATTGACCACATGTACGCAGTCCTCCCACTCCCCCACCATCCAGGTGCAGTAGGGAACGTGCAGGTCGGGCAGGTCATGCCACCGGATTTTGGTAGTCCTCCTGCTGTTGAGAACGATCTCACTCTGGGGCAGCAGGTGGGTGCGCTCCATGCGGCGGAACTCCATCTCCTTTGAGGGCAGGGGGCACCCCAGCCGCATCCAGATGCCGAAGCTGAGCAGCACACTCCACGTCAGATAAAATACAGTCTGATCCCCCCGGCTGATGCTCTCCAGCCACCGTTTCAACTTCTTCCACCACTTTTTCATGACATCTCCACCCTTTCCGTCACGGCTGTGGACAGCACGATCCTGCCCACCTCGCTGTCCAGCTCCAGCGTCACCCGGTCCCCGGGCCGCCAGCCCTCCGCCGGCAGGAAGAAGGCCACCTCCCTCCAGCCGACGCCCCACTCCGAAAACATGTTGGCCCAGACGGCAGGGTCCGGTTTTTTCAGCCCGTCATGATATTTGTTGCTGTCCGCCGCATACCGGGTCCCGTCAGGCCCCACAACGGTCACGTTGTCCACAATGGCCCTGGGGTTGATCCGCTCCCAGAACCGCGGGGAGGAGGCCCGCAGGACCACCTGGAGCTTGTCCTCCCGGTCCAGCCGGTTCGGGTACTCCAGGCAGGCCGCCCCTGTAATCTGAAAGGTGTACTGTCCCAGCTCCGCCTTCTCCCCGCCCCGGATTCGGTGGGCCGTCCCGTAGCTGGTGCTCCCCCGGATGGAGCCCTCCTCTATGTTCCCGCTATTTGAATAACCTACCAGGAAGTTGACCAGCATCACCAGGCAGAGCAGATACCGGCTGGCCGTCCACAGCCAGCCCAGCCAGGGCCTGTGGACCCGGGCCAGCTCCTCTTTCAGCTCCTCCGGGTTCCCCATGGCTGACAGGGCCCGGTCCCGGGCTTCATCGGTTGGAATGTCCGGGAAGACGCGCCGCAGGTCGGCCATTTTGTCCTCGATATGTCCCTCCAGCTCGGCCCGCACCTCCTTCCGGTCCAGGCCGAACCGGATGCCGGAGACCGCCGTGTCCAGCCAGCGGCTCAGGACGCTGTCAAAATTCATGTGCTGTCTCCTCTCTTGTCACCGGGCGGTCAGGCACTGGTTGGGCAGCAGGTTCACCCCCACCCGGCCCCTGCGGCTGAGCCGGGGCCGTCTCCGCCAGATCATCAAAAGTTTCTTTCTCATAGCGCCGTCTCCCGCCACCGGATGGGGATGGAAAATCGGGTCATTCCGTTGTCAAACTCCACCTGAAACTCCCCCGTCTCCGACGGGTCAATGATCCCTTCCCCCGGCTGGTACAGAAAGACCACCCCCTCATACTCCCGCCAGGTCAGGCCGTGCTCCGTCCAGCCGCAGCCGGTCTGGGACCTGCCCTCGGGGTCGCGATTTTCCCGCCCCCGGTAGAGCCGTCCCCGGCTGTCCCGTACCTGTACCCACCGGCTCAGGTCTTCCGCCGGCAGAGCCCAGGGTGCGCCCCCCATCCCACACAGGGTAAAATGGACCATGTAGTAACAACCTCCGTCCTCCTGCTCAATCCGAAACAAGGAGGCCCGCCGGACAGAGAAGGAATAGTCCCCCGCCGTCACCGGACCGGTCCCCGCGCCCACGGCCAGCACCCGGTCCCGCCCCGGAGCAGACTCCTCCAGGCTGTCGGGAAAGCGTTTCCGGTATTCCTCCCGCTGTTCCCTGTAGTTAGTGGCGCTTCCGGCAGAGAACACCCGGCCGATCCCCTCCCAGTTCCAGGCTGTCAGCAGCACCATTACCGCCAGCAGGACCTGACTGGCCCGCCACAGATACCCCAGCCAGGGCCGGTGCACTCTGGCCAGCTCTTTTTTCAGCTCCCTGAACTGGGCGGAATAGTCGTCCTCCACGGCACAGACCCGCATGCCCGCATTCTTTCCGGCCAGGATTCCCGCCGTGATGTCCTCGAACACCAGGCAGCGCTCCGGGGATACCCCAAGCCCCTCCGCCACGGTCAGATAGATATCCGGGCTGGGCTTTCCGCGCTCCACATCGGTGCCGGTCATGATACAGGAGAAATAGTCCCGGAGATTATGTACCCCGGCCACGTTCTCCACCAGCACCCTGGAATTGCTGGTGGCGATGCCCAGCTTGATCCCTGAGTCCCTGCACCCGGCCAGGAATTCCGGTATGCCCTTTTTCAGGGGCACCTCATACATGTACTTATCCCAGGCCATCCGGTTCCACTCCTCCATGATCTCCTCCTGGGATTCCGGTATGGGGAAATGCTCCTTGAAATAGCGGGCGGTCTCGCCGAAGCTCATGCCCTCTATCTTCGTCTGCAGGTCCTCCGGCAGGGCGATGCCGTACCGCCCCAGATATTCGATGTCGATGGCCCGCCACATCCACATGGAGTCCACCAGGGCACCGTCCATGTCGAATATCACCGCATCGATATCATGCATCATTTCGTGCAACATCTGTCAAACCTCCATACAGCTCTCCCGCAGGATCGCAAGCTCCTCCTCTGTCAACTCCCTGTATTCTCCCGGCTCCAGCTCCGGATCCAGCCGAAGGCCGCCGAACGCCACACGCTGCAGGCCGACTACCTCATTGCCCACTGCCTGCAGCATCCGCTTCACCTGATGGAACTTCCCCTCATGCAGGGTAAGGAGAACTTTGTTCTCCCGGATAGCTTTGTCCTCCTTGCGCCCGTCGTCCTCTGTCAGCAGCTCCACCCTGGCCGGCAATGTGGGCCGCTCCTCGCCGATGTCCACCCCTGCCTCCAGCCTCCGGATCTCCGGCTGTCCCAGGCTGTGGGCCAGGACCGCAAGGTAGGTCTTGTCCACATGCCTCTTGGGGGCCAGCAGCCTGTGGGCCAGATCCCCGTCATTGGTCAGAAGCAGGAATCCCGTCACATCCTTGTCCAGCCTGCCCACCGGAAAGATGTCCTCCCGGGCGTCCTTCCCCAGAAGGGACACCACGGTCCTGGACACATTATCCCTGGTGGCGGATACCACGCCCTCCGGCTTATTCATCATATAGTAGACATATCTGCGGTATTCCAGAGGCTTTCCCCGAAAGGTGACCCTGTCCGAGAGCTCGTCTATCCTCTGATTCGGATCCTTGGCCGGGACGCCGCCCACGGCCACGATTCCCTGCCGGATGAAGGCCTTCACCTGGCTCCGGGTGCCTATGTTCAATTCGCACAGAAATCTGTCAAGGCGCAAATCCATGCCCTCCCCTGATATGATTATATGGGGACCCTGGAATGTCCCGCTTTCTTTGCACATATAGTATCTTGATAGAATAAGGAGCCTCCCCCTATGAGACTGCTCACCGTAATATTCCTTCTGCTGCTGGGCTGTATCCTGACCAATTCCCAGCTCGGCCTCTCCTATGCCGCCATGGGGCTGAATCTGTGGTTCGAGAAAATGATTCCGTCCCTCCTGCCCTTCATGATGCTCTCCGGCATCATGGTGCGCATGAAGCTGACGGACAGGGCTGCCATGCTGATCTATCCGGTCGTTAAACCGCTGGCAAAAGTTCGGAAGAACGTTTGCTACGCCATGCTCATGGGGTTCCTGTGCGGCTTTCCCATGGGGGCGAGAGTGGTGGACGATCTGTATCAGCGGCAGATGATCGACAGAAGGGAGGCGGAATATCTCCTGGCCTTCTGCAACAACATCGGCCCTGTGTATTTCTGCAGCTTCGTGCTGCCCCTTCTGGGCAGGAGGCTGGTATGGCCCTACCTCTTCGGCATGTACGGGATTCCTCTGCTGTACGGCATGGCGCTGCGGTATACACGTTTCCGCGACATCCCTCTGCCCGGGAAGAATCTCCCCCTGTCGGGGGAGGAGGGAGGCCGCCCTGCCGCCCTTGTGGCCTGTGAGGACAAGAGCGGCTTAGCCGAAAGCCGTTCCGCCGCCCGCTTCTGGGAAAAGCTTCTGGAAGCTGTGGACGGCTCCGTCCAGGCCTCGGTGCGGAGCATGCTCTCTCTGGGGGGATACATGATCCTGTTCAACCTGTTGAACCTGATCCCACATCTGCTCTTCGGCCGTCCCGTAGCCCCTCTGTCCCCCTTGCTCGAAATCACAGGGGGCCTGAAGCTTTTGGGGGACGCCTTCCCTCTTTACAGCCTGTTGGCGCTCTCCTTCGGCGGACTGTCCTGCATTGCCCAGACCTATAGCTGCATCGGCGATTCGGATCTGTCCATCAGCGATTATATCCTGCACAAGGTGGTGCTGACCTTGCTGTGCGGATTGTTCTATCTGGGCTGGTTCCTGCTCCTGCCCGGGTCTTTCCTGCGCTGAACCTACGCGTCCGGATGCGGGATGGCCCCATGAAAGCCCCATACAGGAAAGAACCAGTTCCCTTGGAATGTCCTTCTTCCGCGAGGAACTGGTTCTGGAACAATCTCACATCACGTCCAGCTTGTCGTCATCCTCCTGATCGTCCAGGTGCAGATCCAAATCCTCCACGGGATGGAGGGAGCGGAGGTTGGACTGGATCAAATCCCGGTACTGGCCCAGAGAGCCCAGAAGCCGTTCATAGTCCGCATTGGTGGACTGGATGGCGGAGGACGTGATGGAATCCAGCTCTACCAGCCGGCTTTCCATATATTGGGAGGCCTGGGTCCTCAGTTCATTGGCCTCCATGGTGGCCTTGTCCAGGATCTCCCTGGCCTGATTGGCGGCGGTGGCCACGATCCCGTTGGCCTGGGCGTAGGCCTGCTGCATGATTTCATGCTCGCTGATCAGCTCATTGGTGTGCACCGTGGCCTCGTCTATCAGCGCCTGGGCCTTGGCCCTGGCGTCGTTCAGGATGGCCTCCTTGTTGCTGATGATCTTCTGATAACGCTTGATTTCCTCAGGGGTGCGCATGCGCAGTTCACGAAGCAATTCGTCAATCTCTTCCTTATTCACGATGATTTCGGAATTTGACATGAATTTCGGCTTGCAGCTCTCGATATACTCCTCTAATTCATCAATCAACTGTTCTATTCTGCTGCTCATATGCGTCACTCCTATCTATCTATAGAATGTGGTACTTCCCATAAATCAGCTTTGCCACGAATTCCGGAACGCACTGGCTGATATCCCCGCCGAAGCTGGCAATCTCCTTGACGCTGGAGGAGCTGAGGTATGCGTATTCCAGGCTTGTAGTCAGGAACACAGTGTCCAGCTTCCCGTCGGAAAGCTTCCGGTTGGTCTGGGCAATCTGCAGCTCGTACTCGAAATCCGTGATGGCGCGCAGACCCCGCACTGCCACATGGATGCCGTTCTCCGCCGCATAATTGATCAGCAGGCCTGAAAAGCTGTCCACCTGCACATTGGAGATGTCCTTCGTAGCCTCTTTCAATATCTTAACACGTTCTTCCACAGAAAACAATGGTGTCTTTGCTTTGTTGTCCAGAACGCTGACCACCAGCACATCAAACATTTCCGAAGCACGCCTGATCTCATCCAGATGGCCGAAGGTGACAGGATCGAAGCTTCCGGGATAGACGGCACGTTTCATGATTGCTCCTTTTTTAATGAATGCTCTTCTTCATTGAATGCTCTTCTTCATAAAAATGTGTTTGTTTGTTCGATACTGCTTGTCCTTCGTGATACAGAAGCCCAGCTCCGAAACCCAGGAAAAGTCCGTATCCCGGGCAGCTTCCGCCACCAGTATGGTATCCTCCGTCACGTAGGGCATCCTGGCAAGGTGCGACAGCACGGACTTCTCCTCTCCGTTTTCGTAGGGAGGATCCATGAATATGATGTCCACGGCGTTTTCCCGGATGCTGCCCAGGGCGCTGCACGCATCCTGCCTCAGGACCACGGCTCTGTCTTCCAGCTTCGTAAAGCGGAGGTTCTCCTGGATGCAGGACACCGCTTTCTGGGCGTTGTCCACGAAATATGCCTTCCTTGCGCCCCGGCTCAGGGCCTCGATGCCTATGCCGCCGCTGCCGCTGAACAAGTCCACGAACACGCCCCCGGGGATGTCCCACTGCAGCATGTTGAACAGGGTCTCCTTGATCCGGTCCGTGGTGGGCCGGATGTCCAGCCCCTCCGGCGTCTTCAGGGGCAGGCTCCTGGCCGTTCCCGCTATCACTCTCATATCAATCCCATGCCCTTTCTCGATTCATGCCCGAATCATACCCTTATCTTCGTCCCCTTGCCGTCCCGCCTGGCGGTCTTCATCCTGTTCAGGTCGATGGCCTTGCCCTTATATTCTATGGAGCATTCCACGGCGTTGGAGGTATAGTAGACATTTTCCACACAGTCCTTGGGCCCCAGCTTCATGCCCCTGGCGCCCAGAGCGGCTTTCTTCTGCTCCGGAATCTCCTCTATGGCGAATTTTAAGAAGAAGCCCTCCTTCGTCTGCAGGATGACCTGGCTCTGTTCCTCCAGCGGCATGACGCTCAGGACCTGATCCCCCTCCGCCAGCTTGGTGGCTGCCACCGTGCGCTTGGACACATCGAACTCCCCGCCGCTCACCAGCTTTATCATGGACTGGGCCGTTACGAAGACCACCTGCCTGAGGTTCAGCTGGGTCTGGCTGGTGATGCAGACAATCTGCTCCTTCTCGGAATTGTAGTTGCTCACATTGTCGATGGGGACGCCCTTGTCCCGGAACTTCCCGAAGGGGAGATCCATGACCTTGATGCTGTGGAGCTGCCCCGCGGAGGTGAACAGGCATACCTTCCCGGTGTTCTTGCAGGGGAAGAGGAACCTGCTCTCCGCCTCCGCCGCCTCCTTGGACATAAGCTTTAAGCGCACCGGAGCCAGCATAATATTTTTCTTCACGGTCAGGTTGGCGAAGAGGTTAAAATGCTGGAATACCATACCCATGTGCCGCCGCACTTTGTTGATATCTGTATGGGGATCCGTGATCTCCTGTCCGTCAAAGGTGATAGTTCCCCCTGTAGGCTGCTCCAGCAGGTTCAGGCAGCGCAGAAAGGTAGACTTGCCCGATCCGGAAGGTCCGATGATAACCACTTTCTCCCCGGGCCGGATATGGGCGTCGATATTGGCAAGCACCTGATTGTCCCCGAAGGTTTTCGATAAATTCTTAACGTAAATCACTCTTGCGCAGCCTCCTCTCCATCTTGCCCAAAAGCCAGGAAAGAACCATAACCATGGCCAGATAAATCACGGCAATGCCCAGGAACGGCACCAGCGCCTGGTATGTATTCGCCTGGACGATCATCGCCCCCTTGGTCAGGTCCTTCAAACCGATAACCGTCACAATGGAAGTTTCCTTAAGCAGTGTGATAAGCTCGTTTCCAAGAGCCGGAAGGACATTTTTAAAGGCCTGGGGCACAATGATAAACCGCATGGTGTTGATATAATTCAGTCCCAGGGAGCGGCCCGCCTCCATCTGTCCTTTGTCAATGGACATAATACCGGATCGGACAATCTCCGCCACGTATGCGCCGGAGTTGATGCCGAAAGCCAGCACGGCGCAGCGGATCAAGTTCCCGTCCGTCCCCCGGGTGGAGCCCGGAAACAGGATCGGCCACAGGACAAACCACATAATCAGAAGCTGCACCATCATAGGCGTTCCCCGGATGACTGTCAGGTAAAACTTGCAGATTCCGTCGAGAATCCCCAGAACGGGATTCTTCTTATTTGCAGGCTGCTGATCATGAGCGGAACGTATGACCGCCACCAGCACGCCCAGCACTACACCCAGCACCAGGGCAAGCGCCGTCACCAGAAGAGTGATCCGCACACCCTTCACAAAATAAATATAATTGCCCTTATAGATAAACGTCTGATAAATGCCCTTTTGTACGCCTTCCCACCATGCTTCCACGCTTGTCTTAGGCCCCCTTTCTCCTTTTGGCGAAACCGCAGAAAAGGGGATGTCTGCTCCGAGACATCCCCCTGATGCTCCTATTACTCTGCTTTGATATACTTATCCAGGACTGCCTGAATGGAACCGTCTTCGATCAGCTCGTCCAAAGCAGTATTTAAGGCCTCCAGAAGAGCTGTGTTCTCCTTGGCTACCGCAGCTGCATAGTCCTCAATCACATACTCGGTCTCCAGAATCTTCAGGCCCTCATTGGCTTCTACAAAGCTGATAGCCGGCTGCTGGTCAATTACCACACAGTCCACGGAACCGTTAATCAGGTTCTGTACCGCCGTAGCGCCGTTGGTGTAAGCCAGCACATTCTCCTCGCCGAAGTCTTCGGAGCAGAAGGTGTATCCGGTGGTTCCCTCCTGCACGCCAATGAGCTTGCCTTCCAGATCATCCGCAGACGCAATCTCAGAGTCCTCTTTTACAATAATCACCTGAACGCCGGTTGCATAAGAATTCGTGAAGTTCACGTTCTCCAGACGCTCCTCCGTAACAGTCATGCCGGCCAGTCCGATATCCACGCCGCCGGTCTGTACGGACGTTACGATTGCGGAAAAGTCCATATCCATAATTTCCAGCTTCAGTCCCAGCTTCTCAGCCAGAAGTCCCGCGATCTCCGCGTCGATTCCCACAATCTCCTCTCCCTCATAAAACTCATAGGGCGGGAATGCCGCATTTGTTGCCATGGTGAGCTTTCCTGATACTGCGGTGTTGAGTCCATTCCCGTTGTCGGCGGGCGTATTTCCGCAGGCGGTCATGGACAATACCAGAATCGCGGCGGAAAGAAAACAAATCAGCTTTTTCATCTTTATCCTCCTCTAAAATGCTGTAACAGGCTTCATTTATGAAACCAATGGAGAGATACTAGCACTTTACAGGAGAAATGTCAATGGATATATGCCGAAAATCACGATTCCTGCCGAAAACATACCAAAATCACGATTTTCACTGTTCTGTCTTCTGCTGTTCTGTCTGCTGCCCCTCATGCCTGTCCTTATCCAGAAGCCTGCGGATTTTCTCATGGGGATCCAGCAGCTTGGAAATGGACTTCCCCGCGTTTACGGAATGAATATAAATGGCAATATATTTCGTGATATCCACCTCCCGGTACCAGGGAGCGTTCCGGATCTCATCCCTGCGGTAGGAGGCATTGGTGATAAATACGGCCTCCAGGGTCTTATTTTCATAGGCCTCGTTGAAAAGCCGTATCCCTTCCGTAAACAGCGCAAAGGTTGCCACCGCAAACACTCTCTTTGCCCCCTGCTTCTTGCAGTATTTTGCCACATCCAGCATGGTGGTTCCCGAGCAGATCATATCGTCCACAATGAACACATCCTTGTTCTTCACGCTTGGGCCGATATACTTATGAATCTCCACCACATAATTTCCGCCCACAACCCTGGTTCTGGACCTCCGCTTGTAGAAAATACCCATGTCCAGACCCAGCTCATTTGTGTATTTATAGTTTCTCGTAGTAGCGCCCAAATCGGGAGATATAAATATGGAATGCTCCTCCGAGAAATCCACATCGGAGTAGTTCTTCTTGATAGCCTTGATTACCTGATAGATAGGAAACAGATCGTCGAAGCCGGAATAGGGAACCGCATTTGCGACACGGTTGTCATGTACGTCAAATGCCGTGATATTCTTCACACCGATATTTTCCAGCTCCCGCAGCGCCATGGCACAGTCCAGGGATTCCCGGGAAATTCTTCTGT
>OFFQ01001386.1_pt1 | contig 14420 bp, 13 predicted proteins | sample 1521411 | NCBI WGS metagenome assembly OFFQ01 (sample SAMEA3504110, study PRJEB24116) | mouse gut metagenome | biome: mouse gut; feature: mouse-associated habitat; material: faeces | place: Denmark | collected 2011 | reverse complement strand
GGTTGGCCTTGTAGAGGGGATATATGCGTCGGCGGAACGAGCCTCCCGGAGGGTCGAACGCCACGCCGAGCAGGTCGGGTCGTTCCCGGCGTATGATGTCGCGCAGGAACTTCGTGAAGCCGAAGACGACCGAAGTGTTCATGCCGTCGCGGTTGCGCATGGGACGCCCCATGAAGGCGTAATAATATTTGAAGATCAACGCATAGGCGTCGATCAGAAACAGTTTTTTCATATGCGATGTTCGGCTGCGCCCGCAGGCGTCGTCAAAAATTGTCTTCGGCATACCACTCGGCGAACGACGTGGCCGTCTCGTGCAGTCGCAGGGAGTGGAGCTCGACGGTGTCGGGCAGTGCTCCGAGCAGCCGTTCGGCGAAGTCGGCGAGCATGTTTTCGCATGTGGGCTGGTAGTCGACCAGCACGATCTTCGAAAAGCGTTCGCTCAGCACGGCATGCAGCTGTTCGCTCTGCAACGTGTCGCGCATGACGAAAGCGTGGTCCATCTTGTCGACGATCTGCTCGCCGACGATGCGCTTCAACAGACCGAAGTCCATGACCATGCCCTGCTTGGGCGACATGGGGTCTGCCGACGGCTCGCCCTTGACGGTAACCGAGAGCCGGTACGAGTGGCCGTGTATCTCGCGGCAGGGGCCGTCGTAGCCCTCCAACATGTGCGCCGATTCGAAGGTAAACTCCTTGGTAAGTCTTATGACCGACATAACTTTGCTGTGTTTCGTTGTTGCGTCGGACCGAATGCAGCGGGCATTCGTCCGAAGGTAATGTTTGCGCCTTTTCGGCGCGACCCATGCACCGCAACCCGCATCGCCCCTGCTGAGGAGTACTCGCGTACTTCCAGCAAGGGCGAACAGGAGGCGCGTGCCGTCGGTCGGACTACTCCGCCAGACAGTCGACGTATACCTGACGCTGGAACGTCTCGCTCAGCGAAATATACGTCTGGGTGTTGGACACGCCCGGTATTCGCAGTACATCGTCGAATATCGTGCGCATAACGTGTTCCTTATCCAGACAATACAACTTTATCATGATGTTGTATGTGCCGGTTATGTAGTGGCACTCGACGATTTCGGGTATCTTCTTCAACTCGCCTACGGTCTGCGACTGCAACATCGGATCCTGAATGCGGATCGAGATGAAGGCGCAGACGTCGAATCCCAGCGTCTTGGGGTCGACGATAAGGCGGCTGCCGAGGATTATGCCCGAGCTTTCGAGCTTCTTGATACGCTGGTGTATGGCCGCACTCGCGCGCTATCTCCAAAAAGGGCGTGCGGGCGTTCTTTATCAGGAACTTCAATATCTTGCGGTCGATCTTGTCGATCGCCCCGTGCTTGTTGTTGTCCATTTCGGCGAGGCGTTACGCTTTCAATACACCAAGTTCCTTGCCGACCTTGACGAAGGCCTCGACGCAACGGTCGAGCTGCTCGACGCTATGGCCTGCCGATACCTGTACGCGTATGCGCGCCTGACCCTTCGGCACAACCGGATAGTAGAATCCCGTGACGAAGACGCCCTCCTGCTGCAAGCGTGCGGCGAAGTCCTGCGATAGTTTCGCGTCGTAGAGCATCACGGCGCAGATAGCCGACTGCGTTGGCTTGATGTCGAAGCCTGCGGCGATCATCTTGGTGCGGAAGTGCTCGACGTTGGCTACGAGGCGGTCGTGCAGCTCGTTGCTCTCTTCGAGCATGCGGAACATCTCGATACCGGCGCCTACGACTGCGGGCGGCAGCGAGTTGGAGAACAGATAGGGGCGCGAGCGCTGGCGAAGCATGTCGATGATCTCCTTGCGGCCGGTGGTAAATCCGCCCACGGCGCCGCCGAAGGCCTTGCCCAGAGTGCCGGTCAGGATGTCGACCTTGCCGCGAAGATCGTACAGCTCGGTAATGCCGCGTCCGGTGGCTCCGAGTACGCCGGCCGAGTGGCACTCGTCGACCATGACCAGAGCGTCGTACTTCTCGGCCAGAGCGCATATCTTGTCGAGCGGAGCGGCGTTGCCGTCCATCGAGAATACACCGTCGGTGCAGATTATGCGGAAGCGCTGCGCCTGAGCGCGTTTGAGGCAATCTTCCAATTCGGCCATGTCGGCGTTGGCATAGCGGTAGCGCACGGCCTTGCAGAGTCTTACGCCGTCGATTATCGAGGCGTGGTTCAGAGAGTCGGAGATGATTGCGTCCTGCTCCGTGAACAGAGGTTCGAACACGCCGCCGTTGGCGTCGAAGCATGCGGCGTAGAGGATCGTATCCTCGGTGCCGAAGTAGTCGGCTATGGCCTTCTCCAACTGCTTGTGGATATCCTGACAGCCGCAGATAAATCTGACGGACGACATGCCGTAGCCGCGCTCGTCCATAGCGCGCTTGGCAGCCTCCACCAGACGCTTGTTGTCAGACAGACCCAGATAGTTGTTGGCGCAGAAATTCAAAACGTCGCGTCCCGCGACCTCGATCTGGGCGCGCTGCGGCGACTCGATTATACGCTCGCTCTTATACAGCCCGGCAGCCTTGATCTGTTCGAGCTCCTGCTGCAAATACTCCTGAAATTTTCCGTACATGGTCTAAAAGTTTTATGTTGTTGATATGTCGTTTGCGTTGCGATTATATCCCCTTGCCGGCGGCCGTATGCCTGCCGCAGGAGACGTCGACTTTTCAGATGATCCTTACCGCCATTGCCGCTTTTACTTGCGATTTCTGATCGTAACTGCGTTCGTGTTACAGTCGTTGCGCCTCGGGCGCGGCTACGATTATAAACTGTTACAAAGATATGCATTTTCCGTATCTTTCAATATCTCCGGCACCCCTCCCACCGGCGTGGATATCACTATTGTTTTGCCAGCCATTGCCTCTCCTATCACATTTGGAAAAGATTCACTTGTGCTACAGCAAATTAAGGCGTCACATTTTGCAATCTCTGTCTCAGCTGAAGAAACAAATCCCTTTATTTCTATCCAGCTGTTAATATGGTTCCTTTCAATATAGTCCGTGCATTTTTTTGCATAAGTATTATCTGCGCTTCCCAAAAATATAATTTTAACAGGCATGTTCTCATTAAGCATGCGATGGGCTGCTTTTATGGCTCCAAGCTGATTTTTTCCTATACAAAAAACTCCTGCACATATAAATATCGGGGTTTCTGATTTATATTTTTCTGTGTCAACTCTATTGCACATATTCCGAATACAAACCGAATCTACATGTAAACGCTCCTTCCATCTATTTTGATAATATTCCGAATCAGATATATGGTAATGCGGAAAAATATCCGGGTATTCCATAGAAAAAAGATATTCTGTACAAGGGTATATATTCATAATATGAGGTATTCCCAGCTCTCGGCATGCAGTTTCCACACATATATTAATCTGAGTACTGTGGACTATATCCGGACCATAGTCTCTAATATACTCCGCAATTACTTCATACTCCTCTTTTAATCCTATCAGATCTACATTTTCTGCCGTTATCGATACAGAATACTTCAGGCATGTATATGGTAAGTTATGCTGTTTGCAGAGTTTTGGCAATTCTTCATTTACCCGTCCCTCCATATCTAATGGTATTGTGACGAAAACGGATATGTGTTTCTTCATAGCAGCAGCCTGCCTTATCAGTGTATTCGCAGCTCCACCAACAGCATTCGGAAAATCCAAAAAATACAATACCTTTTCTACTTTCATAATACTTCCTCTATTCTTACAGGAAATATATACTGCTTACCAACAATACCTAATATTGGCCGGATGAATACCACTTTGGTAAAATTGGTTAAAGACCTCCCGCTTATATTTGCTTGTAGTAATCAGCATACAGTAATCCTTATACTCTCTGACAAGTTCATCAAAAGATATTACTTTCTTACCTCTGTACCATGTCTGTGCAGCATTTTTGTCATAAAAGCATATTTTTTCAATACACGATTTTCCCAAATGATTTTCTAACTCCCGAATGATCTTCTCTGCATCTGTTCCCAATCCACACATTATAATTTTTTCATTTGTCTTAACAACATCCATAATTTCATTCAACGACTTATATAGTTTCCGTTCTTCAAACTTGTGTAAATTTTCTTTTAAATAACGGAAGGTGGACTCCGGGACAATCCTTTTTATTTCATTCCATTTCTCTTCTGATAAAAGTCCTCTTACTTTCTTGGCTGAGATTACCTCATTTCCTTCTATTGTTTTTCGAGGAATTTCAATTACATCTATTACATCCTTTAACTCTTTTTTCAGTAACTGATTATATTGACTTGTAATATTATCCGTCGGCTCTTCCCCTACATATCTTCTGGTGATTCCCAACTCAGGTACTACATACTTCTTAAAAATCAGCACGTCTTTGTCAGCATCTATTTTAGCATCCGGATGAATTTCTTTTTCATAATAATTTTTAAAGGTACTTTTTGATATCAGCAGTTTTCCACTTGATGCTACAACGACATTTTTCAGGTCTTCTGTACCTTTACGCACCATATCTATTCTTTCTTCAAATGTAAAATAAAACCCTTCCTCTTCCAGAACCAGGACATATAAAAGATCAACCTGTTTACTTGCATATTCTATTAAAAATCTATGACCACTTGTAAATGGATTGCATGCCATAACACAGGCACCTACAATACCGCCGTCCTTGTAGTCACATACCTTAATTGCTTTTAAATGCTTCTCCAAGTTCTCCAGTTCATGACATGTTAACTGTTTTTCTCCTTTATACAGCAAAACATCATCAAATTTTTTGTCGGAAACTTCTGATACTGGCTTAATAATTTTACGAACCAACTCACCTGCAATTAATTTGTTACCCATTCTTGTCGTATGAACCGGTATATCTGAATACAGCCATTTTTCTCCTATATAATCATTAAAAATATAGTCAAAATATAAATCAGCTGTATCTTTATCTATAAAATGATCTATAAACAAAATAATATCATTTTTATGAATATCATATTCTAAAATACTTTTTAGATTTGTCTCCTGAAACCCCATGATATGGTTAAATCCAATTTTTATTATCTTATAATCAGTTATTCCGGAAGATACTAATTCTGTATACAGCATATTGCCAAGTCTGTCTTCCGGATACCCATCTCCCCACGCAACAATACATGGTCCAACCATAAAGATAGTTCTTTTCTCACCATTTTCTATGCAAAGTTTTTCCCCATCTTGATTCATTCTCTTATTTTTTGCATCATCATACTTTAAGTCTGTAAATTTGTTTAAAAACTTTTTTACTTCGAACTCTCTTTCTTCCCGCCAGTTTATTGTAGCCGAAAAGTATTCAAACCTCCATTCCGGATGCCGGCTGTCTTCTTTTATTTCATCTAATTCAGGGATTCCAATATTATATATATTGGTAATGCCCCCCCGGGCAAAAAAAGTTCTTAATTTATTTAAGCTGTCTTTATACCTTTTTTGTATATCCTTCGGGCAGTAACAGTCTGAATAAAACCGCCTTCTGTCATCATGATCCCTCTTATCACAAATCAGAACATAATGGAAATACGGACTGTCCTTAATCATTCTCTCCGCATCTTCAGATGCATTTTCATCCACGTACTTACCTTTGTATAAAAAGCCGAAATGGTAAAGCAATTCCGGCAAATCCCCACTAAAAATTGATACCTCTTCATATCCTATATTCGTATAATACTTTGTCTCATTGAGGACTAATAAAATAGTCTCCCTATTTTCTTTCGCTTCATAAAATTCACAAATAAATTTCATGTTTAAATCCTTAATTTGAATTTTATGAATTTTACGTTCTATCATTCCAAACATATATCTTAACCCCCATGCAGTAAAAAGTAACTTTTAAACCACTGTTAAATCAAAATCCATTCTTTCGGGCACCAGTCAGTAGCCTCCCATCTGGTTCGCCATTTTTTGGGCGCAATGATCTTTTTATCAGGGTTTTGGTTGAGCCATGCTCCCCACCAGCCAAAAGTACTGTTTGGTATAATATTGTGTTTGCAAATACTCATCAGGTACATGTCATACCAGTCATGGTATTCCGAAAACATACTCTTATCCATATAGATGGAATTTTTCCCACCCAAATTATTTTTCACCCATTCCAGATCATTGGAAAAGAAGCAAAAGATCAAATCTTCGTTTATGGATTTCATAAGATCGATCGCCCTGAAGTAAAAATCACTATTACATAAACTGCCGACTTCCCTCTGGTATTTAGGATTCAGAAAGTCTCCCCGTCTTACATGAACCCCCACAACGTTTTCCTTAAAAAAAAATTCTCTTAACCGGCACAACGTTTCATCTTTCTGATACGAAAATTCAAAATCCCTCAGTAATTGTTGACGGATAAGTTCCGGATATTGGTAGGAACAATGAAAACCTTCAATATAGCCCCATTCCATATGAAACAGTTCTTTTTTAAATGTGGTTTTATCCTGATTTCTGGGCGGCTCTTCTATATAGGTTTTCCCTCCTTTTAAATATTGTTCTTTTTTCGCCGGATTACATAAACCAAGTTTTACATTTGGAAAAACCTGCGGCAGTTCAAACGGCATCATATCCGGTTTGATATATGCCGACAAGTCTGCCCTTACATTTCTGTCTTCCATCAGTAAACATTTATATAATGCATATTGAAACATCTGGTTTCCAAGCCCATGACTGAATGCCACTATCAGTTCCTGCACTTCAGGATCTTCATTTTCTTCCAGATACAGTTCCTGCATTTTTTCAGTGATGCGGAATATAATGGCTCCTCTTATGCCGTAATCACAAAGTAACTGTTTTTTTATTTCATCTTCAAACCTTTTATTCGCAACAATTACAACATATCTTTCTGACTTTAAAATTTCGGGCGGGCAAATAGGAATCCCATTCAGTTCTGTATTCCAGATCCGTTCATCATTATCTATATAGCACACAATTTCAATGCTTTCCTTATAATAATGATATGCAACTCTTCCCCATTCACCGGCTCCAAAAATAACTGCCTTTTTTTCTTTATGTGCTACCTCATAAACGCAACCATCAGACATGATATTTTCCTGCTTCACTTTCCGCTTTCATTTGTGTCCTTATTTTTTTTCCACAGCATACAGAACAACATCGCCACTGGCAGCGCCATAATATCTCATGTAAAAACTATACTTGTCCTGGATCTTCAGTATCAGCTGCGGAATTTTCCATATATCAGACTTTTTATGGTAAATGGATACTGCCAACAGGGGACAGTATTCTCGGATCATCTTTTTTGCTCCCTCCAGAACCTTCATTTCGTATCCTTCCACATCCATTTTTATAAATGTCACCGGCTGATTCTGGAGAATATTGTCCAGCAGCTGCGTTTTTACCTTCAGACTGCTGTCTTCACACAGATAGGACATTTCACCTTCTCCCATAACGCCAAGCTCTTGTTCGACATCTGAAAGGCCTACATTGAAAAGCGTTATGTTGGGATATTGTGCCAGATTATCCTTACATACCTTATAGTTTCTGATATCCGGTTCAAATGCGTATATCCTGGCATTTTCATTCCTTGTCCGCTCCATATAGTTGATGGAATCTTTGCCATCATAACATCCCACATCAATAAAAATTTTCTCTCCATTGATAACCGGTTCCACACATTCCTGCTCAAAATAAATGTTCCTGGCCCCTTCCTGGTCAAAATCGTTGAGAACATATATATCATCTGCTACAACACCCATGGATACCAGGTTATCCACAATTTTTTCACTACCCTTCATATTGGATACAATGATGACCGTACCCTTTGTATATAAATTCATGAACATTTCCGGATCGATTATTTTAATATTCTGATAACTTTCCTGTTCCGTACTAATGTCTATAAATCCACCCCAGTTAAAATCGGAAAACAACTTCACAAGCCTTTTTCCCCTTATCCCTGCTCCATATATATAAGGCGGTTTTTCTGCATGGCATAACAAAGAGTTTAGTTTTTTCCCTCCTTCTGTCTGCAGGATGACATTTTTCATGTATTTATAGTCCCTGGTCAGACTAAGCATCAGGCGGCTCACGAATATTTCCCTTGAAACATCATCCTGCATCTTATCATATATCCGGACAATGTCATTTATAAAGTCCGGCTGATCATCTAAATCATCCGCATAAGGAAAACATATTCTTTCATCCATCTCCATACCCCCGTTCCTGCCTGTCTGACAGGCTTATGTCAGTCACGTTTATTTCACCTGCATTGCCGGCATTACCTTATCCTTGTTTTCCAAAGTAAATCCCCTGCATTTTCTGCAGAAATTTGTGTATCCCTTTGTCGTATAACCCAGACGAAATTCTACAAGTTCCTTCTTTTTCTCAGAAGTAAATTGGGTCAGATCATAGGATTCTTCCAAATCCTGTTCTCCCGCAATTCCTGCCACAGTTGCATAAGCCGCATAGTTGCAGCTATACAGTTTTCCATCCCGTAATTCCTGCCAAGACTGGTTGCATGCTGACCTATGTGCCTCCAGTTGCTCATCTGTCATGGCAGAATAATCTGTTTTCTCGGGTGCCAGGTCAATCCAGTTATCAACCTTGTTAATGTAGTAATCTACATGGAATTCTTCTAATTTACCAATTACTTTATCAAATTTCTCTCTAAACTGCGGAACTGCCTCCCGATAATCATCTACGGTAACTTCCACATGGTACCTGGCCAGTTTTTCCAGAATTTCGTTATCAGGTACAATGGTTCCGTTTGTCACCGTGCGCAGTTTGTCAATCCTATGGCCATAATTTTTATCTATATATTCTACCAGATCTGCAGTATGCTTATATAACATAGGTTCCCCGCCGCTTATATGGAACAGCATAATACGATCCACGCAGGAAAAAAACAAATCCACATCTTTTACCAGTGCATCCCATTCCCTTACATAGTATTCTTTCGCAAAAGGATTGAAGTTAAGACAATGCCTGCACTTTAAGTTGCATATCGTGCTGGGCAGGAATGAAATACCTGAAAAGTATACCCTGTCATTTTTGTAGACATTATAGACGGAAAGAAATTCTTCAATCACAAAGAAATCTTCATTTTCCACATATCCCCGCTGTTTTAGCTGTTCCATGGGCACAATCCTGGCCAGCTGCGACATTGTTATGATAATTCCTTCATCGGGAGCAAGATTTATTTCCTCAAGGGAATAACATTTCTTTCCCTGGATACTGTCTCCTTGCTTATTCAGATCATTATCGATATACCCGTTAATCTGTATCTCTGCCGAAAGCGTATTTATGAACTGCCTTCCATAATCCCCTGCACCAAATAGATAAAAACTTCTTTTTTCTGCCATTTTCTGATATACAGCATCATACTCATGTCCCTTGTTTCTCCACTTCATAGCCATACCTTTCTGCCATTTCCCAACGTAAACAAGCTTATTGTTCCAATAAATTTTGATATCGCTGTATTCTCTCCGGATAATCCCTATTTAAATCAATATACTCTTTTTCATATTTTTTCATTATTTTCCGAAATTTTTCCTTGTCTGTTTCCTGGCCCCGGGAAACTGCAATTTCCATTGCATTGCTGCCATGATACGCCAAAAAACGTTTTACATAACGGATAGTTTCGGATTCTATATTTTCTTCCTCAAATCTATTGATAACAGCCTCATATGCCTTTAGACTATCCATAAGCTTTTTTGTATCTTTTGTATGTGAACCGGAACTTTCTCGCTGAGTATAATGATAGAATGCCGCTTCCACATATTTTGCTCTTTTCACCTTCAAAGCTGCCTCGGCCAGATAAAGTACATCTCCACCCAATTGCAGCGTCTCATCAAATAAAAGTATTTTACCTTGTTTATTTTCCAGTGTACTCCGTTTAAACAGCTTATTCCATAGGTATGCAAATCCTCTATAAGAGTCACGCATATAAATATATTTTAATAATTCTGCTCTTCCAAACACTTCTTTTGTTACATAAAGTCTGTTTTTTATCTCTTGGCAGTCTGTTGAATTATCCTTGAACCATGCAGATGCTACCATATCAACATTCCAGTCCTCCAGTTCGTGTACTAATGTCTTATACATATCTGGTTCAACCCAGTCATCACAGTCGCAAAATGCAATATATTCTCCTTCTGCCAGCTTTAACCCTATATTTCTGGCACTGCTTTCACCTGCATTCGGTTTATGAATGACCTTAATTTGTTTATGAGCCGAAGCAAATTCGTCAACAATTTTTTCTGAACCATCTGTGGATCCATCATCAACGCAAATAACTTCTATCTCCTGGTATGTCTGGTTCATAAGGCTTTCCAAACACTTTGGCAGTTCAACTTTTGTATTGTAAACTGGAAGTATTACTGATACTTTTTTCACATACATCTCCCCATTAGCATTCAATCTGTTTTCAGGTTTTAAAAATTCACATCACTGAAATATATGTAATAATAACCTTTCTCTCCCGCATGGGATCGAATTCCACAAGAAACACGTCCTGCCACTGTCCCAGCTGCATTTTTCCGTCCTGACAAGGAATGTTTGCCTCACAGCTAAAAAAAAGCTGCCTCATATGAGAATACCCGTTTATCCTTTCCGTAATAGGTACATCGCGGATCCCAATCATGTCATGACGGTAATTGCCGTTTTGGGGCCATGTCTTTTCCAGATATTCCTCCACGTCGCTCAACAGCAGAATTTCCCCTTCCATGACTTTGATAGCGCAGGTAGTATGCGCCACAAAAACATTCACAATACCTGCTCCCCTCTGGTCTCGGATCAGATCACTGATTTCATTCTTCAAGCTGATGAACTGCTTCTCTGTTTTAACCACGATCTCCTTCTTAAACATTAACCAGCGCCTCGACATTCTGTAAGCTTACATTAATATGTTCCCCCGGTTTGTAACGTCCTTCAACGGCATATAAGACAATGGTTGCAAAGTCATCCGGCCGGAGCAGTGTGTTCTGGTCCTCGTCCGGATAAAGCCCCCGTCTCATTTTGGTTGCTGTTCTTCCCGGAGATATGCAGACGGCATAAATACCGTCTTCTGCCCAGCACCTGGTTGCCATTACAACTGCCGCCTTTGATGCACAATAGGCACTCCATGTCCCATGTACTTTTGTGGCGGCAGAAGATCCAATGTTTATGATCAGTGCTTTCACATTCCTTTTCAGTACGGCTGCAGTACAATTGAAAGTGCCGAAAAGATTTATGTCAAGGGCCTTTTTATCATTATCTATTTCACAGTTCTTAACAGACTGGGGAAAAACATATCCGGCATTGTTAATCAGGATATCAGGTGTAAATTCCTCTATGAATTTTGTGACGGCTCTGGTGTCTGTCACATCCAGTTCCCACCTGCCTGGAGCTTTCACTTCATATCCCCCGGCATTGGCCAGTTTCCTTACAATTGCCTGCGCAATGTCCCCATGTCCACCGGTAATTAACACTTTTTTCAAAACATTCACTCCTCTGTACTCCAGGTATCCATTAGCTTGTCAACAATGACCAGATCTCCTGGGTATGTCACCTTGACCAGATTTTCTGTTGTCTCAATCAGATGCGGGGAAATTCCGTGGTACTCAAACATCACTCTGGTCTCGTCTGTCATGTCCTGATACCTTCCGGATTCCAGTGCCTCCCTGAGCAGACGGTAATCAAATGCCTGGGGAGTCAGCAATTCATACAGTTCCTTACGGTTTAGGTATGTGCCATCCCTTTTTATCACAGTATTTACCAATGGCATGACAAATGAGGATGATGGACTCTTGTCTGACAAAATTTCCCTGATCTGCCGCCCTGTAACCAAAGGTCTGGCAGCTTCTGCCACAATAACCCGCTCAGTGTCCCGGACCAGTTCCCGCAGTCCCCGGATCACGGATTCTGTTCTTGTGTCTCCACCCGGAATGTCAATCCCCACAACCACCACATTGTCCCGCTCCACCACAGCACACACCTTGTCATACACATGTTCCCACAAGGGCCGTCCTTTCAGTTCGCAGAACTGTTTTCGGCCGCGGAACCTTTCACCTTTTCCACCGGCCAGCACAATACCCCCAAGACGCCTCTCCTGGTTCATTTTCCACAACCTTTCTGCAGGTGCTGGATTATTTCCATATATATTCTTCCACCTTATCTGCCACCCTGCTGCTTGCCTTACCATCAAAAACCAGACCAACGGCTTCCTCGAAACTTTTCGTCCTGGAGGCATATGTTTCTTCTTTAAAGCAGAGTATATTTTTTTCAAGCTCTTCATTGTTCCGTGCAACCGGGTAGGGAAGCACTGTGTCAATGCCTGGTGTCATTTCCTTATTGTTCGTAACCGGAACATGGGAATTTTCTGAAAAATTCCAGAGCAGACTTCCCCTTTCATGCAGGTATTGTTCGATGTCGTCTATGTAAAGGAATACTGGAATGCGGGCAAAACCTGCATCCATTGCTGCACTGGAATAGTCCGTAACGAAAACATCCATTGCCGCCAATATTTCATTCATGTCGTCTGCCTTGCTGAGATCGATCACTTGTTCAGAAAAAGATCCAGACTCATGGCCTGCTACCTGGGGATGTAGGCGTAATCCCAGATACCACTTTCCACCGAAACGGGTTTCAAGGCTGTGCAGCAGCCGCTTAAAATCCAAGGTCCATGATCCGGAATAGACGGAACGTTTTCCAGCTTCTGACTTTTCCCTGAATGTGGGGGCATACATAACTATTCTGATTCCATCATCCAATCCGTACTGCTGTCTGAATCTTGCTCTCTGTTTTACCCGATTTCCATACAGTACATCACATCTTGGTGCTCCTGCCCGCAAGAAGTTCCCTTCATACACAATACCCTTGGGGTCAACTTCCACACACCAGTCTGAATCTATCACCAGTCTGTCAATCATTTTCGAATCATTTCTACTTACAAGGTAGGCCATTTTTGAAAATGCCTCTCCTCTCCATAGTCCCATACTCTTGAAACCGATTGTTCCATGCCAGGTATTAATGTAATATTGCCCTTTCCGCTTGCAGGTACCGTAGGGCTTACGGTAATTGTCTATCCATATCTTAGATGTGGACAACCAAAAGGCCCTGCTCCATAAAGTATTGGGAACTTTCCTTACATATGGCGGAAAATCCTTCCCCATGTCATTGACGAACCAGACAAACTCGTATTTACTGCTTCTCTTATGTAATTCCTCCACAATATACCTGGGATTGCACCCAAACCCGCCTTTTCCTTCAAAGGTGCACACACTGATTCTGTTCCTTCTGACTGGAAACAGCCGGCACAGTATGAAACATATTTTATTTCCCAATGCCTTTATTTTTCGGTATAGAATATAGTTTTGTTCGCTTTTTAACACTTAATTCACATCCAGTAACATAATAAAGGAACATACTCACAAGTTTTTAAATAAGACACATTGGTCATCCATAATATTCCTGATGATGCAGATACTTTCTGCTTCGCTCCCCGCTAATCATTCCATATGTTCACGAGGTCCTGGCATACCCAATACGCAATCATTGACTGCCTTCTAATGCCGACTTTTGTTTTATATATCATGAATACGCTCTTTAGTCCTTTCGGTAAAATTCTTGCTCACAGCTCAAATTTATCCAAACAGCTATTCTTATGACCCTATGGATTATACTAATGAATTCTCTGCTCTCCCTGTCCGCGTTTCTTTGCATTTAACGCCGTATTAACCTTCTCTTCCACCTGATATTCACAAAAGGGGCATACAAAAACTCCGTTTTTTTTCTCACCTATATTCCCACAACAACTACACTCCCTACTAATGTCTTTTCCTATGACTTCCACGATTTTTACAGACTGTTCTCGACATTTTTGCTTCAATCTGTTGCGGATATATCCTCTATGCCACAGTGTATTATAATGGTTCAACCTACTGTTCACTCCACCAGCCTTTGGTTTGGGAAACTTTGGAATATAAATCTCGTGGGGCTTCTCTATCCGCATAAATCGGTTAATCTCCTGATTAATGTAATTATGCAGCGTCTGCTCGTATCTTCTTTTTCTATGTCTGTATTTTATTCTCCCCGGATTATCTTCTTTATTATGGATATAGGTCCCCGTCTGTTTCCGAAGCCAGTCTGCATATTCTATCTGATAATTTCCTAATTCTTCCCCATACCGATGTCCTTCATCTGTCGTAAACATCGTATACATTCCAACCGCCACTCCCACGTAGTTTGTATAGTCAACATGTTCATGTACCGTTACGTAAATTGGAACTTTAATTTCTATTCTGCCTTGATCTGGCAACAATTTTATATAAAGCTGAGATGTGTACTGATTATTATCTGTCAGTGTAATAAATATACGTTTTCGTTTTTGTTTTACAGAAATATAGATTCCATGATCCGCATATCGATACGCCCTCTCTGCTATAAAAAATCCTTCTTCTACATCCGTATGCAATTTCAAATGATGCTTCCGCACCTGCCTGCAAAGATA
>OFFQ01001385.1_pt1 | contig 14423 bp, 11 predicted proteins | sample 1521411 | NCBI WGS metagenome assembly OFFQ01 (sample SAMEA3504110, study PRJEB24116) | mouse gut metagenome | biome: mouse gut; feature: mouse-associated habitat; material: faeces | place: Denmark | collected 2011 | reverse complement strand
ACCACGGAAATTCCCAGCAGCATGGGGGCCATGTTCAGCTTGCCATACTCCCGGAGCAGACTGCCGCCCGGGTTCAGCACGAAGAACATCACCGCCGAGCAGACCGCCCCCACCAGATAGGTCACGGTTAAGGAGGCCATGGCGTCCATCTCCCTGGGGACGGATTTGGCGCAGATTTGATAGAGAATGTTGGATACGACCACCAGGGCGATGGGCCAGATAGCAGACATCATATTCCCTCCTAAAAAAGCAGCCAGGCTTTTCAGCCTGACTGCCGGTAGGTGCTCACCCGTACTCGATGGCATGATGATAGCACGCCGGGACCAGCCTGTCAAGCCGCTTTACAGCGCCATGGTTTCCCACTTGTGCCCGTGAAACCGGGGGAGGAAGAAGGCGATGCGGAGGAACCAGTCGGTAAACATGGCCATCCAGATGCCCACCACGCCAAAGCCCAGGAACCGCCCCAGGAGGATTCCAAAGCCCACCCGCATGGTCCACATGGACACGGTGGAGACCACCATGGTGAACCGGGTGTCTCCCGCCGCCCGGAGGGCCTGGGGCAGGGTGAAGGACAGAGGCCAGATCAGCATGCCCATAAAGCCGTGCATCCAGATGATCTGCCGGGCGTAGTGCTCCGCCTCCGCCGAGACGTTATACAGCCGCAGGACCAGGGGCAGGGAGAGGTACACCAGCAGGATGCACAGGTCCATGGAGACATAGGCCGCCTTCAGCAGCTTTTTCGTGTAGAACCGGGCCTTGCCATAGTCCCCGGCGCCCACGCACTGGGACACCACCGTTACAATGCCAAGGCCCAGGGCGTTGCCCGCCACGCACTGGAAGGTGGCGAAGGTGTTGCCAATGGCGTTGGCCGCCACGGAGGCGGTTCCCAGGACGGAGACCGTGGAGAGGAGCAGAATTTTTCCCAGCTGGAACATGCTGCTCTCCAGCCCGTTGGTTACGCCGAAGCGGAGGATGTTCTTCACAATGTAGCGGTCATGGCGGAGGGTCAGCCTCTCCACCTGGAGGGCAAGGCCGGGCCGCCGGAGCAGGATCAGCATGGCCGCCGCCGCAAAGACCCGGGAGGCCACCGTGGGGATGGCAACGCCCTCCACGCCCATGCGGAAGCCGAAAATCAGCAGGGCGTTTCCCGCGGCGTTGATGACGTTCATCACCAGGGAGACCCACATGGAAATCTTCGAGTTTCCCATGACCCGGAAGAGGGCCGCCCCGGCGCTGTAGACCGCCAGGAAGGGGACGGAGGACTCCACAATGAGATAGTAGGTGCTGGCATAGGCTGAAACGTCCGGCTCCACCTGTCCGAAGACCACATTCAGCACAAAGCCCTTTCCCAGGTAGAAGAGGGCCATGATCACCAGAGACGCCTCGATCATGAAGAGCAGCAGCTGCGCCCCGGCGTGGCCGGCCTTGTCCCGCTCCTGCCGACCCAGGTATTGCCCGGCAATGGCCGCGCCGCCGGTGGCCAGGGCGGCGAAGGCGATGTGGTGGTCCTTGCTCATGGGGTGGCGGCTGGTGACCAGCCACTCGTCCTCCACCCGCTCCACCGTCAGCCGGTGGTCCTCGTCCGCCTTTTGCGCCGTCAGGGCGGTCAGCTTCCTGCCGCAGCAGGTCAGCTCCGCCTCCCCGGTGGTGAAGGTGATGCCCCCGCAGGCCGGGCAGACGTAATATTTCGCTTTTTTCATGTTTCCTCCCGTTTCCTCGGAGGGAGGCAGCCGGCCGGACAGCAGCGCGGCCAGATCCACGCCCAGCTCCTCCGCCAGCTGGGCCAGCAGGGACACGTCCGGGCACCCGGCCCCCCGCTCCCACTTGCTCACTGCCTTGCCGGTGACGCCCAGCCGCTCCGCCAGCGCCGCCTGGGTCAGGCCCCGCTCCTTCCGCACCTGGGCGATCAGTGCGCCCACCTTGCCGCAGTCCATGATGCCGCCTCCCTGTTGTGATGTGATGGTTCCGGGCCTCTGCCCGGCGCTGTCTATCTTACACCATACCGGGACCGGGATCAATCCACGCTCCGTAGACTCTGCGGACCTGCATTCACAGCCGTTGAACGCGGTCTGGCCGGTCTTTTTGCCATGGACACAGGTTCTTACTCCGTCCAGTCGGACAAGGGCCGGGGCTGTTCCCCGGGCAGGAGGGGGATCTGGATGAATCGGTCATACTTCTCCCTGGTGAACTGCCGCAGGTATATCTCCTGGTGCCTCTTCATGATCTCCCCCTCATCCGGCAGCCTCTCCGCCCAGCAGATGGTCTTGAAGTGGACGCCGAACAGGGCGGTGTCGTAGCCCAGGAGCACGGCCCCGGTGCGCTGATAGAAAGCCAGGCGGCGCAGGATAATCCCGTCCGCCGCCGGGTCCCCGGTGGGGGCCTCGGACTCACCGATAAACACCGTGTCCGCCGGATACCGCTGCCGGACCATGGCGATGAGCTGTCCCCCGACGCCCCGGCCCCGCAGCCGGGCGGGCACGCACAGGTAGTCCACCAGCACATAGGGCTCCTCCGGGTGCTTCCACAGCAACATGTAGCCCACCGGCTCCCCGCCGTCCCCGGTCAGGCGCAGGGGCTCGTAAATCCCTCTCTCCCGCATCCCCTCCATGGCTGCCAGGGGCTTGAGCTCCGACGGGGGAAAAGCCTCCCGCAGATCCGTCTCATAGGCCTCTCTCAGCTCCGACGGGGTCATGATGTTCAAATTCATTTTTTCAGCTCCAATGTCATAATGATGGCGTCCTCCTTGGGGTGGAAGTAGTAGCCCCGCCGCCGTCCGGCCTCCCGGTAGCCCAGGCCGTCGTAGAGGGTCCTGGCCCCCTGGTTGGACTCCCTGACCTCCAGTGTGATGAAGGCCAGCTCCCCGCCCTGCCGCCGGAGCTCCTGGAGCAGGGCCGTGGCCACCCCCTGCCGCCGTGCCTCCGGCCGGACGGCCACGTTGTTGATATATCCCTCGTCCAGCACCCTGTAGAGGCTGATATAGCCCAAAACCAGGCCGGCGGGGTCCACTGCGGCCAGATTGACGCCGCTCTCGCTGGCCACTATATCCTCCAGAGTCTTTCTGGACCAGGGATCGGAGAAACAGATCTTCTCCAGGGCCTCAATCTGGTCTAAATGGGTGTCCGTTATGGGAACAATTGTAAAATCCATGGTTCTCCTATTTCGCCTCCAGCCAGTTTCTCCCGCTGTGGGCCTCCGCCGTCAGGGGCACCGCCAGCTGGTACACGCCCTCCATCTCCTGGGCCAGCAGGGCCTGGACAGCCTCCGCCTCCGCCTGGGGGCACTCCACAATCAGCTCGTCGTGGACCTGCATGATGAGCCGGGCCTCCAGCCCCTCCGCCCCCAGCCGCTGGAACACCTTCACCATGGCCAGCTTGATGATGTCCGCCGCCGTGCCCTGGATGGGCATGTTCAGGGCCACCCGCTCCCCGAAGGACCGGGTGGCGAAGTTGGAGGCCTTGATCTCCGGCAGGGCCCGGCGGCGGTGGAACAGGGTCTCCACGTAGCCGTCCTCCTTGGCCCGGGCGATCACGCCGTCCATGTAGGCCTTCACCTGGGGGAACCGGGCAAAGTATGCCTCCATGTAGGCCTTGGCCTCCGCCACGCTCACCCCCAGGTCCTGGGACAGGGAGAAGGCGGAGATGCCGTACACAATGCCGAAGTTCACCGCCTTGGCCGCCCGGCGCATACTCACCGTAACCTGATCCGTGGGCACGCCGAAGACGTGGGCGGCGGTGACGGTGTGGAAGTCCTCCCCGGAGAGGAACGCCGCCTGCATGGCCTGATCCCCGGACATGTGGGCCAGCAGCCGCAGCTCGATCTGGCTGTAGTCCGCGTCCACCAGCGCCCGGCCGGGCCCGGCGGCGAACATCCGCCGCAGCTCGCTGCCCAGCTCCGTGCGGGTGGGGATATTTTGCAGGTTGGGCTCCGTGGAGCTCAGCCGCCCCGTGGCGGTGACAGTCATCTGGAAGCTGGTGCGCACCCGGCCGTCCGGGCCGATGACCTTCAAAAGCCCCTCCACGTAGGTGCTCCTCAGCTTGGCGTACTGCCGGTACTCCAGCACCTCCCCCACAATGGGGTGGGCCCCCCGCAGCTTGTCCAGCACGTCCGCGCTGGTGGACCATCCGGTCTTGGTCTTTTTACCGTGACTCAGGCCCAGGCGCTCAAAGAGGACCTCCCCCAGCTGCTTGGGGGAGTTGATGTTGAAGGGCCCGGCGTAGGCGTATATTTTCTGCTCCAGGGCCTCGATGGCCCCGGTGAGGGTCTCGCCGAAGGAGCGCAGAGCCCCCGCATCCACCAGAAAACCCGCCGTCTCCATCTCCGCCAGCACCCGGCACAGGGGCAGCTCCACCTGGAAGTAGAGCCAGTCCGTGCCCATCTCCGCCAGCTTGGGCCTCATGGCGCAGTACAGCGCGTCCACGGCGGAGACGTAGCTGAGGAAGGACGCCTCCACGTCGGCTCCGCCGCTGAACAGGGAGAAGGCGTCCGGCTCCAGGTACAGGGGCTTGGGCAGCTCCTCCTTGAACCAGGAGGCGAAGAGGCGGGCGATGTCGTAGCGCCCGGCCGTAGCGTCCAGCAGGTACCCGGCTAGGGCGGTGTCAAAGACAAAGCCCTCCGCCGGAAGGCCGTTCTCCAGCAGGGTCCGGGTCAGATCCTTCACGTCGTGGGACGCCTTCTTGATATCCTCTGAAAACAGGGCCGCCAGCAGCCGGTTCCAGTCCCCCTGGTAGCGGTTGAAGTAGAACTCACCCGCCACGGCCTCGTTTTCCCCGGTCTGGCACTGAACCATCACGGCGGTGAGGTCCGGCAGGGCCAGCAGGGCCACATACTCCGCAGCCCGGAAGGTCTCCAGCAGCGCCTCCGCCTGTTCCTGGCTGACGGCCTGCTCCACCCGGACGGTGAGCGCCGGCTTCTCCTGGCTCTCCGGCGGCATCCCCTGGGCGGTAAGGCCCATTTTTTCAATGAGTGTGTTGAACTCCAGCCGCAGAAACAGGCGGTAGAGCTCCGGCTTCACGCTCCGGCGCATGTTCTCCGCCGGGTCAAAGTCCAGGGGCGCGTCGGTGATGATGGTGGCCAGACGGTAGCTCATCCGGGCGCTCTCCTCCCCCTCGGCCAGCTTCCTGATGGCGGCGGGCTTGGCCTCGATGTCCGGCATGGCGGCGTAGAGAGCGTCCACGGTCTGGTATCTCTGCACCAGGGCCATGGCGGTCTTCTCCCCCACGCCCTTGACGCCGGGGATGTTGTCCGACGCGTCCCCCATGAGGGCCTTCAGATCAATGATGTGGATGGGCTCAAAGCCGTAGGTCTCCCGGAAGGTCTCCGGGGTCATATCCTTGGTGGTGGTCTGGCCCATGCGGGTGGAGACCAGCTTGACCTTGGTGCGGTCCGTCACCAGCTGGAGGCTGTCCTTGTCCCCGGTGACCACCACGCAGGTCCAGTCCTGGGCCTCGCACTTCCGGGAGATGGTGCCGATGAGATCGTCCGCCTCGTAGCCCGCCAGCTCGTAGCGGGGGATGTCCATGGCGTCCAGCACCTCCTTGAGCACGGGCATCTGCATGGCCAGCTCCTCGGGCATCCCCTTCCGCTGGGCCTTGTAGCCGTCGTATTCCAGGTGTCGGAAGGTGGGCTCCCGCCGGTCAAAGGTGACGCACAGGGCCTCCGGCTCCTCCTCGTCCAGCAGCCGCTGGAGGGTGGTGACGAAGCCGTAAACCGCGTTGGTATACAGCCCGTCCCGGGTGGTCAGGGGCCGGATGCCGTAAAAGGAGCGGTTGACGATGCTGTTGCCGTCAATCACCATCAGTTTCATAGGACGTTCCTCCTTGCTTTCGCCTGCCAGCGCGCACGCTGGGCCGCTCTGGTGTATTATACCCCATGGGGAGGATTCCCGCAATAGATATTTGGCGGCCGCAGTAAACAGATGTTGCATATCATTCCCGCCAATGCTATACTTAAAAGCACAAACAGCCCTTAGACTGTCCGCATCGTGTCCCCACATCTGACGTTCTTTTTGATCCTTTTTCTTTCAAGAAAAGGGATGATTACGAAACAACAAGGAGGCGCACATCATGGTACTTGAGGATCTGCGGGCCATGGAGGAGACCTTCTGGCTCAGCCCCCGTCTCCGTCCGGCGGCGGAGGCCCTGGCGGAGGCTCCAGTGACGGCGGAGGAGGTAGCGGACGCCGCGGCGCGGCTGGAGCGGTTCGCCCCCTACATCGCCCGGGTGTTCCCGGAGACCCGCCCTGCGGGTGGAATCATCGAGTCCCCCCTGACCCCCATCCCGGCCATGCAGGCGGCCCTGGGCGGCCTCCCCGGCCGGCTGCTGCTCAAGCAGGACAGCCGCCTGCCCATCTCCGGCTCCATCAAGGCCCGGGGCGGGATCTACGAGGTCCTGTGTCTGGCGGAGGAGATCGGGATCCGGGAGGGCGGGCTGACCCTTGCCGGCGACTACGCCCAGCTGGCGGACCCCGCCTTCCGGGAGCTCTTTGGCCAGTACGCCGTGGCGGTGGGATCCACCGGCAACCTGGGCCTGTCCATCGGCATCATGAGCGCGGCCCTGGGCTTCCGGGTGACGGTCCACATGTCCGCCGACGCCCGCCAGTGGAAGAAGGACCTGCTGCGCTCCAAGGGGGTCACGGTGGTGGAGTACGCCGGGGACTACGGCAAGGCCGTGGCCGAGGGCCGCCGGCAGGCCCAGGGGGACCCCCGGTGCCACTTTGTGGACGACGAGAGCTCCCGCACCCTCTTCCTGGGCTACGCCGTGGCGGCCCGGCGGATCCCAAAGCGGGGGCAGACCTGCTCCGCAGTAAGCATACCCAGCACGATAAACAGGCTGCGGGTGGTGATGATCCAGGCTGCCTGGGTATTGGTGAAGTGATTTTGGGCAATGATGTAGGGCTGATAGACGGAGTAGACGTTGCTCCCCAGGCCCATGACAGAAAAGAGCATGATAGCGCCCCCCAGACAGACGAGCCAGGGACGGACAGACTGGCGTGAAAACATGTGATCGCTCCCTTTTTATGGAACGGGCGGACTGGGCCGCCCTTGCGAGTACTACCATACCGTGTATGGAGAGATTTGTAAAGGGATAAATTGGAGGAGAGGGGATAGAAGGATGGCAGATCTGCAATACTGGCTGTGGCTGACCAGCCGGAAGGGGCTGGGGCCGGTAGGCGCGCTGACGGTGCTGGACCATTTTATCACCCCGGAGCGAGCCTACTATGCAGAGCAGGAGGACCTTGAAGTTCTGCCGCTGTCTCCCCTCTCCAAAAAATCCCTTCTGGATAAAAGTATGGAGGAACCCAACAGAATTTTAGGGGATTGCGACCGGCTGTCCCTGCGCATCATAACCTTTCAGGACGCTGACTATCCCCGGCGACTGCGCCAGATTGCCGACCCGCCGATGGTGCTGTACATCAAAGGGAGGGGTTTCCGCTTTGATGAGGAGGTGGCAATTGGCGTGGTGGGCGCGCGGGCCCCTGCCCAGGTCAGTGAGAGACGGGCGGAACGCTTTGGGATGGAGCTGGCGGCCAAAGGTGGACTGGTGGTGTCTGGAATTGCCGAGGGGATTGACTGCTGTGCCGTCAAGGGGGCGCTAAAGGGGGGAGGCCGGGCGGTTTCGGTGCTGGCCGGCGGTGTGGACCGGGTGTTTCCCCCTAAGCACCGCTACCTGTATGAGGATGTGGCCGCAGCCGGGGCGCTTATCTCGGAATATCCCCCTGGCACACCTCACAGAGGGGAACACTTTCCCCCTCGAAACCGAATTCTCAGCGGCCTGTGTCTGGGGGTGCTGGCTGTGGAGTGTGAGCCCCACAGCGGCACAATGCTGACAATCAACCACGCCCTGGAGCAGGGCCGGGAGGCGGGCGAGGACCCCACCGGGAAGGACGCCAGCGTTGCCGCCGCTTACGAGGCTATCCGCACCATCCCCGGCTTTGGGGAAATCGACCCCAAGGCGGTGGGCTTTGGCAGCACCATTTACGCCAACAAGCCGGGGGACGGCTCCGCCCGCGAGCAGGCCGCTTCCTGCCAGCGGGTGGTGGGGGCCTGGGCCAACATCGCCCAGGAGTACGCCACCAAGCGCTACCGCTCCAACTGTATCAACTGGGGCATCGTTCCCTTCCTCACCCAGGATAAGGACGCCCTCTCCAAGGGCTGCTACGTCTTCGTTCCCCATGTCCGGGAGGCCATCCTCTCCGGGAACGAGGCTATCAAGGCCTATGTCATCCGGGAAGGCCAGGTGAAGGAGATCACCCTTTCCATCGGCGGCCTCACCCCCGATGAGAAGAAGGTCATCGCCGCCGGCTGCCTCATCAATTACTACCGGGATTAATCTATACCGCCTCTTTTCCAGAAGGACCTCTGCCGGAAGACAGGGGTCCTTTTTCTCATTTTCCCCTGGGACATCCCCCCAAAGGCCCCCTCCCGCACCGGGATAATCTCCGGCGCTTTTCCCTTTTTTATCCATGATTTCGAGCCCTTTCTAGTGAAAACAGCAAAATTAAAAGTTTTAACTTTGGTTATTTCGTCCATTGCTTTTCTTTTTAGAAAACCGTATGATGTTTATAGAGCCTGTTACACAATGCTAGGGTGTGTCCCTAGAGTTGGGGTGCCCGGATTTTACGCAAGGGGGGAGTGATTGCAAGGAGAAAAGCGCAAGGAATACTGTATGTATTCCGAGCATTTTCGACGCAGCAAGCGCTCTCTCCTTGTAGCAAAAGACGGGTGCCAAGACTTTAGGGACACACCCTAGGAGAAAGGAAGGTCCCCATGACCAAAGGAGAGGGCATCAGCCTTTTGGGCGTCAAGGAGCGAAACCGCCAGCAGATCAAGCGGGTAATCTACCGTCAGGCCCCGGTGACCCGGCAGCACATCACCGACGAGCTGGGGCTTTCCCTCCCCACCATCACCACCAACGTGGCTCAAATGCTGGGGGAAGGGCTGCTGGTGGAATACGCCGCCCCCGGCCGCTCCCCCACCGGCGGGCGGCGGCTTCAACTGCTGGACTTTAACGCTGCGGCCCGGTACGCCGTGGGGGTGGAGCTGGGTCCCTACCAAACCCTTTTCTGCCTCACCGACCTGCGGGGACGGGTCTGCGCCAGCCTGGCCCTGGAGGCCGCCTCCCCCCAGTACCTGGAGATGACCGCCTTTGTGGCCCAAAGCGTCCGGGAGCTGGTCCAACGCTCCGGCATCCGGGAGGAACGGCTCTTTGGGGTGGGGGTGGGCATCCCTGGCTTCATCGAATACCAGGAGGGGGTCATCCGCACCGCCTTCCACAGCGATTGGATGGGCCGCCCCTTTGTTCAGGACCTTGCCAGCCTCCTCTCCCTGCCGGTGTGGATTGATAACAACGCCCGGATGCGGGCCTTCGGCCGGGAGATGTTCGGCTCCGGCGCCGCCCCGGATACCTTCGCTTACTTTTTGGTTTCCAAGGGCCTGGCCTGCCCCCTGATGATAAAAAACAACGTCCTGGCGGGGCATAAGGCCAGCGCCGGGGAGGTAGGCCACACCACCATCCTGCCGGACGGCCCCCTCTGCCCCACCTGCGGGCGCCGGGGCTGCCTGGAGGCGGTGGCGGGGGAAAGCGCCATCCTGTCCGCCGCGGCCAAGGCCCTGGCCCAGGGTAATGCCCCCTGTCTGGCGGCTCTTGTGCCGCCGGGGGAGGCCCCGGATACCGCCCGCGTCCTGGAGGCCCAGCGGCAGGGGGACCCGGCCATCGGCTCCATTATGGAAAAGGCGGTGGAGTACCTGGGGCTGGAGGTGGCCAATATCTTTAACTTTATCAGTCCCAGCCTGGTGGTGGTGGACGGTTACATCTTCCAGCTGGAGGAAAACCGCCGCCGTCTCCAGGAGACGGTGCAGGGGAACCTCTACGGTTTGATGGCCAGGGAGACAAACATTGAGTTCCTCCCCTATGACCGCCTCACCGGGGCGCTGGGGGCCGCCGCCTTTGTGGTGCGCCGCTGTTTGCTGGATTAAAAATGGAAAGGACTATAGAACCATGGTAAAGCTGACACTGCCGGACCGGTGGCTGGAAGAGGACCTTCCCGGCTGGGAGGCGGAAAAGAAAACTGCGGCAGACCTGCTGGAGCGGGTCCGCGCCGGGGAGCCGAAGTACCACGGCAGCCTGGGGTGGCTCCACACCCAAAGCTGGGCGGGGGACGATGCCTTGGAGCGGTTGTCCGCCCTGGGGGCGGAGATTCGCAGCAAGGCTGGCATTCTGGTCCTCATTGGGGTGGGAGGCTCCAACAACGCCGCCCGCTCGGTGCTCCAGGCCCTGAAGCCCCAGGGGATGGAGGTGCTCTATGCCGGGAACAGCCTTTCTCCCCACGCTTTAAACGAGCTATTGGAGCGGATAGAGGGGCGGCAGGTCTTTCTCAACTGCATCGCCAAAAACTTCGAGACACTGGAGCCGGGGGTGGCCTTCCGGGTGCTGCGCCTCTGGATGGAGCGGCGGTACGGAACCCAGGAGGCGGCCCGGCGCATCCTTTGCACCGGCACCCCAGGCAGCTCCCTGGAGGAGCTTTGCACCCGCCGGGGATACGCCTTCCTCCCCTTCCCCACCGATATCGGCGGGCGGTACTCCGCCCTGAGCAATGTGGGGCTGCTGCCTATGGCGGCGGCGGGGGTGGAGATAACCCGTTTGGTAAAGGGCGCCAGAGGGATGGAGGCCCTTTTGTGGGAGGCCCCGCCGGAGGAAAACCCCGCCCTTCTCTACGCTGCTTTCCGGGATTACCTTTCCCGCAGGGGATACCGGGTGGAGCTTCTCTCCTCCTTCGAGCCCCGGCTGCGGTGGTTCTACAAGTGGTGGGAGCAGCTCTTTGCAGAAAGCGAGGGCAAGGACGGCAAGGGCATCTTCCCGGTGACGGGGGAATTCAGCGAGGAGCTGCATTCCCTGGGACAGTTCATCCAGGATGGGTTCCCCATGCTCTTTGAAACCTTCCTGACCGTGGCGGAGCCGGGAGCCGGGGACCGCCTCATCCTCCCTGCCGACCGGGACACTGGGGACGGCTTTGACTACCTGGAGGAGATGGACCTGTGGCAGGTGAACCGCACCGCCTTTTCCGCCACCCTCCAGGCCCACGGGGAGCGCCTTCCCTGCGCCGTTCTGGAGCTCCCCCGCCTGGAGGAGGAGAGCCTCGGCGCTCTGTTTTACTTCTTCCAGTTCGCCTGCTACCTCTCCTGCCGCCTGGCGGGGGTGGACCCCTTCGACCAGCCGGGGGTGGAGGCCTACAAGCAGCGGATGTTCCAGGGGTTGGGCAGGCCATAGGACTCCGCACCACCGGGGGATATCCTTCCCAGGTGCCCACGGAGGCAGCCAGAGGCATATCCCTTGGGTGGAGAGCCTTTACTGCAATGCTCATTTGCCCGGAGTTAATTAAAACTTTTAATAAACTGGAAAAAAGTGCCTTGCACGAAAGGAGAAGACGCTATGTCAACATTTTCGGGAAAGGGGACCCCGCCGGTCTCCAAAGCCAGGAAGCTCAAGGACTTTGGGGAGGGCTCCGGGACGGTCCGCACCGCCACCATGGTGCTTTCCCTCCTGGGGGGCATCCTCATCTGGTGGCTTCTATCCCTGCTGCCGGGGGTGGGGAGCATCCTGGCGGGACCCCAGGACATCATCCGCCGCTCCCTTCCGGAGCTTCTCAGCGATGGGGCCACCGGGGAGTTTGAGGCCTATCTTCTGCTTAAGCACATCTACTGGTCCTTCCGCCGGGTGCTGGGGGGCTGGGCTATCGCCTTCCTCTGCTCCATCCCCACCGCCTTCCTTATGGGGTGGTACCGCACCTTCCGCAACCTTGTGGACCCCTGGATCCAGTTCTTCCGCACCATCCCTCCCATCGCCCTCATCCCCATGGTGATTCTCCTTATGGGCACCGGGGAAAAGGCTAAAATCACCGTTATTTTCATCACCTCCTTCCTGGTGATGACGGTGACGGTGTACCAGGGGGTGCGCAACATCGACATGACCCTGGTGAAGGCGGCCTACACCTTTGGGGCCAGCGACCTTTCCATCTTTGCCCAGGTGGTGATCCCCTATTCCTTCCCCTTCATTCTCACCGCCGCCCGCCTGGGGGTCTCCACCGCCCTCACCACCCTCATCGCCGCCGAGATGACCGGCACCTTCTACGGCCTGGGGAGCATGATCCAAACCGCCCAAATCTACTTCCGGATGGACAAGGTGCTGCTGGGAATCATCTGCATTGGGGCTATTGGATTTGTGCTGGACCGTCTGCTGCTCCTGGCGGAGAAGCGGATTACACGCTGGAAGTGAAAGGAGACAGTCTTATGAGTGAAGCAAGAAGGCCAAAAATCGTGATGGACGGGGTCCAAAAAATCTACCGGGGACACGACGGCCGGGAGACCGTGGCCCTAAACGGTGTAGACCTGACCATCTATGAAAACGAGTTTGTCTGTGTAGTGGGGCCCTCCGGCTGCGGCAAGACCACCCTGCTGAACATCATCGCCGGGCTGGAAAACGCCACCGGCGGCCAAATCACCCTGAACGGGGAGAAAATCATCGGCCCTGGCAACGACCGGGGCGTTATCTTCCAGCAGTACGCCCTCTTCCCCTGGCGAACGGTGCGGGGGAACATCGAGTTTGGCCTCCAGTTCCTGCGCAAACGGGAGGAGCGGGTGGAAAAGGACCCAAAAACCGGGGAGGAGCGGGTGCGGACCCTCTACCGCCGGTACACCAAGGAGGAAAAGCACGCCCTTTCGGATAAGTATATGCGTATGGTGGACCTTACCGATTTCGCCGGCTCCTATCCCAAGGAGCTTTCCGGCGGGATGAAGCAGCGGGTCGCCATCGCCAGGGGATACGCCATCTCCCCCCAGGTGCTGCTGATGGACGAGCCCTTCGGGGCCCTGGACGCCCAGACACGGGCCCAGCTCCAGGAGGATCTGCTGCGCACCTGGGAGCAGGAAAAGCGCACCTGCTTCTTCATCACCCACGATGTGGAGGAGGCGGTGCTGCTGGCAAACCGGGTGGTGATTATGAGCGCCCGCCCCGGCCGGGTAAAGGAGGTCGTCCCCATCGACCTGCCCTACCCCCGCAACCAGGCCACCAAGCTGCTGCCGGAATTCAACGCCTACAAAAACCGCATTTGGGAAAACGTCTACCAGGAATACCTGGAAGTGAAGAAGTAAGGGGGAGGGCTTATGATAAAAATAGGCATCGTGGGAACCGGGGCTACTATGTCCATCGCCCACTACCACGCCGAGGGGTACAAAAAGGCCCCCCGGTGTCAGGTGGCCGCCGTCTACGACATCAACCGGGAGGCGGCGGAAAAATGGGCGGCGGAGCACGGACTTTCCGCCCGCATCTGCAGCAGCTACGAGGAGCTGCTGGACTGCTGCGACGGGGTGGATCTCTGTACCCCAAACTTTCTTCACGCCAGCCAGGGACTGGCGGCCATCCGCGCCGGAAAACACCTTTTGGTGGAAAAGCCCATGGCTATTACCGGGGAGGAGTGCGAAACGCTGGCCGCTGCGGCCCAAAAAAGCTCCGCCTGCGCCATGGTGGGAATGGTATACCGGTACGCCGCCCCCGTTCTTCTGGCCCGGCGGATGGTCCGGGAGGAGATTGGGCCGGTGTACACCTTCACCGCCTGGGCCGGCGGCAAGCGGTTGGCAAACCCCGGCGTCCCCCTGGAGTGGCGGATGCTCCGCGGCCGCTCCGGCAGCGGGGCCTTGGGGGACTTTGGCAGCCATCTGCTGGATCTGGCCGATTACGTGGCGGGGCAGCGGTACCACCAGGTCACCTGCCACCTGGGGAACTTCATCCCGGAGCGGACAGGGCCCGACGGCCACCCCCAGCCGGTGGAAAACGACGACGCTGCCGTCCTCTCTGCCTCCGGTCCGGGGGGACTGGGGAGCTTCACCGTCAGCCGGGTGGGGCTGGACGACATTATGCTGCTGCTGGCCGGGGAGGGGGGAATGCTCCAGGTAAGCCTTCGGGTGCCAGAGCAGGTGACCTACTGGGAGAAAAAGCGGGATGGCGGATACACCGGACTTGTTAAGACCCTGGACCTGCCGCCCCAAAAGCACTTTGACGATTGGTTTGTGGCGGAGACCGCCGCCTTCCTGGGGGAGCTGTCCCTGACCGGGGCCCTGCGGCCGGTGACCGGGACCCTGCCCATGGCCATGGCCGCCGTCCGGGCGGGGGTGCGGGCGCTGTACGTGCCGGCGGAGAACGCCGCTGAGGCCACCCTGGCCGGGGATCTGACCGTGTACCCGGTGACGGATCTCTCCCAGCTCCTGGCCCACCTGCGGGGGGAGGGCCCCATCGCCCCGGCCCCGGCCTGGGAGCCGGAGGAGGAGACCCAGCCGGGCCCGGACTTTGCCGAGGTCATGGGCCAGGAGAACGTGAAGCGGGCCCTGGAGGTGGCCGCCGCCGGGGGACACAACGTCCTGCTCATCGGCTCCC
>OFFQ01001380.1_pt1 | contig 14444 bp, 8 predicted proteins | sample 1521411 | NCBI WGS metagenome assembly OFFQ01 (sample SAMEA3504110, study PRJEB24116) | mouse gut metagenome | biome: mouse gut; feature: mouse-associated habitat; material: faeces | place: Denmark | collected 2011 | reverse complement strand
TCTTTTTTAAAAAAATAACTGCCGGCTCTGGAAAAAACGGCAGTTATTGTAACCAAAATGTATAACCGGACACACTCTTTTACAAAAAGATTATACTCCGAATCAGAGAGATAATCAACTAAAAATTCTATCCGGAAATTGTCGGAAAATTGTCAGATAAATATTGGTTCCGGCGTCTATTGACAATACATGGCAATGACGATATATTTTTACTGGGGAATATGATAAATCAAAAATTCCCCTAAAAAATTTTGAGACAGGAGGTTTTAAAATTGAAACGACGCATTATTTCGGTTGTCCTGGCACTGTGTCTGACCGTTTCTTTCCAGTCAGTGGCATCCGCAGAGAATGGGGATTCTTTGTCCCCTGAAGAGTTTTCCTGGAACACCGAGGAGTCTTCTCTTCCACCAGCGGAGTTTTTTTCCGGCACCGGGGAGTCCTCTCTTTCCCCGGAGGAATTTTTTTCCGGCACAGATGAGGTAACCCTTCCACCCGCGGAATCTTTTTCCGGCACGGATGAGGACACTTTATCCCGGGAAATCCTGTTGCAGCAGGAGGAAATTTCTGCGGAAGAATCCATATCCCCCCAGGCTGCCGGTACGGATGGCGCAATTCCTACCCCGGCGCAGGTCTATGCGGCCATGATTGCATTGAAAGATCAGGAGGCCTACAAGGAGGGAACTCCCTGGACCAACGATGAGCCCTATTCCGACACAAAAGGGTATTATCATTGGCAGGGCGGAACTCTTGACGGGAAAAAAATCTCTGCCGTGGGCTGTGTAGCCTTCGCTTTTATACTCAGCGATGCGGCATTCGGCAGTCTGCCCGCAAGAAGGTACGCAGCGGGAGGTTTTTCATTTGAAGATATCAAACCAGGAGATATTCTGCAGGTAAATGGTGATGCCCATACCGTAATCGTGCTGGAAGTAAACGAGGCCGGCGTGATTGTTGCCGAAGGAAACATCAGCACCGGAGACCACCAGGGCAAGGTTCATTGGGAACGGGGTATCTCCAGAGAAGATGTGATGAGCACTACCAGCCATTATATCACCCGCTATCCGGAAGGCTATGACCCTTCGGAGGACCCTGATGCCGACCGGATCATCGCAAACGGAACACTTGAAGGAGGTCTTGCCTGGAACCTGACAAATTCAGGCACGCTGACTGTATCCGGCAACGGTTCCATACCTGATTACAGCAGTGCAGAAGAACAGCCCTGGTACAATAACAGCAGCCAGATCCGGACAGTGCGCATCGAAGACGGCGTTACCGGTATCGGTGCATGTGCTTTCTGGAACTGCGGGGTCCTCAGTGTGAAGATTCCCTCCAGCGTGACATCCATTGGCAACAATGCGTTCCGCGGCTCCTCGCTCCTTTCCGTGACCATTCCCTCCGGCGTGAAAACCATTCAGGACAGTGCTTTTCGCGCGTGCCCGAACCTTAGTTCGGCGGTGATTTCCGAGGGCGTCGAGACAATCAGCCAAAATGCCTTCAGCGGCTGTAAAAGTCTCAAATCCATAGCATTGCCTTCCACCATCACAGAGGTGGGCAATGCCGCATTTTTTCAGTGCCAGGAAATGACAACCGCTGCTTTCGCCCCCGGCGAAACACAAGTAAAGCTGGGAGACAATCTGTTTACACAATGCTATAACCTGATGACGGTAACACTGCCCAAAAGTATAGACCGTATCGGCGAGGGCATGTTTCAGGACTGCCTGCTGCTTCCCGGCCTGGAAATTCCGCAGGGCGCGGAAAGTATCGGTACGCAGGCATTCGCTTCCTCCGGCGTGAAAGTTATTTTGATTCCGCACAGTGTTACCACAATAGAACCGGGAGCATTCGGCAGTTGTTCTCTGACTAAAATATACTATACCGGCACCGAAGCTCAGTGGAACCGTATCGGCAAATCGGCGGATACCATAGCGGCAGTGTCAAAAGCAGAGATTATTTATGAGTACAGCCCGGAACCATCTACACCGCCGGCACAGACTCCGGAACCTTCTGCATCCCCGGATCCTTCCGCACCGCCGGCACAGACTCCGGAACCTGCCGCATCCCCGGATCCTTCTGCACCGCCCACCCAGGCTCCCGAGCAGACTGCGACTCCCGAGCCCACCGCACTGCCCACCCAGGCTCCTGAGCAGACTGCGGCTCCCGAGCCCACCGCACCGCCTACCCAGGCTCCTGAGCAGACTGCGGCTCCCGAGCCCACTGCACCACCTACCCAGACTCCCGGACAGACTGCGGCTCCTGACCCTGCGCCCACTCCCACGGTTCCTTCCATCAAAGGCGAATCCGGCAAGGAAGGCTGGGCAGCCATCACGGAAGAAGCCGTAAACGCTCCGGAAGGAAAGCAAGTCAATGTAACCATGAACGGTACATCCGTGGTTCCCGGGGATGTTCTCGACAGCGTGAAAGGACAGAATGTGACCATTTCCTTCGACATGGGCAACGGAATCGTCTGGTCCGTAAATGGCCGGGATGTCACTGCTGACCACGCAAATGATGTGGACCTTTCCGTACAGGTCGGAACATCAGCCATTCCGGAGGATGTTGTGAATCATGTGGCCGGAAACCGCCGGACAATACAGCTCAGCCTTGCCCACGACGGCGATTTTGGCTACAAGGCTGTGCTTACAATCAATGTGGATTCAGCCTATGCGGGCATGTATGCAAACCTCTTCTATTATAATGAACGTCTTGGCAGGCTTGAATTTGTCACTGCCGACCAGATAAACCAGGCCGGCATTGCAGAACTGGTATTTACGCATGCTTCGGACTATTGTCTCGTCATGGACGGCAATGTCATGGACGGAGACAGCGGCAGTTCCTCCGGAGGCGGCGACGAATCCACATCTCCTGATGAAAACGATTCGCAGGGGACAGACACCGTCTCTCCCAAGACAGGAGAAGACGGTTCCGGCGCAGAATTCCTGCCGGAAGAAAATCATCCGGATTTGGTGCGGCTGCTTTTGATAGGAGCCGTGGTACTGGCAGCATCCGCAGCCTGCCTGACTGCCTTCAGGCGTACCGGCCTTTTCCGAAATTCCCGCCAATGACATAGAATGACAGTGGGGCTGTCACATCATCGATTTTGTGCACAGCCCCCATTTCCCGGGAATCAAATACCCCCGCTGCAGGCAACGGGGTATCAAACTTGCAGCGCTGCAGAACAGCGGGGTATTTTCCTCATTGCCCGCGGAAATAAAAGGCGCAGTATCCCCGTGAAATCCCCCGGACGGGCAATCATGGGTATGGCTGAAAATAACGAAAAACCAGAAGAGAGGAACCGGCGGCATTATGACTTCATTAAAATCTGACAGACTGAAAGCAAAGAAACTTTTTCTATTTGACATTGATGGAACCCTGGCGGTAGGGGACACTCTCTATGATGGCAGCGCCGACCTGCTCCGTTATATTGACAGGATCGGAGGCCGGGCATATTATATCACCAACAATTCCACCCGCAGCGGTGAGGATTATGTGACAAAATTCCGCAGCGCCTTCCATCTGGAGACCACAAAGGAGCAGTTTATTACCTCCGGTTACATGACCCTTCGCTTTCTCAGGGAGCACTATTCCGGACGCAAAATTTTTGTGCTGGGAACCGCTTCCTTTATCAGGGAACTGCGCAGCAGCGGATTATGTGTCACGGAGTCAGCCCAGGAAGACATCGCCTGTGTGGTTGCGGCCTACGACAGCGAACTCACCTATGGCAAACTGGTGGAAACCTGCAAAGTTCTCTCCACCATGGATGTCCCTTTTTACGCCACCAATCCGGATCTGTGCTGCCCCATAGATTTCGGCTTTGTCCCTGACTGCGGTGCCATCTGCAGCATGCTCACCCAGTCCACCGGAAAAGAACCTATCTATCTGGGCAAACCCAGCCGGCAGGTGGTGGACCTATGCCTCTCCCAGTCCGGTTTTTCCCGCGACGAAACTCTGGTGGTAGGGGACAGGCTTTACACCGATATCGCCTGCGGCATCAACGGAGAGGTGGATACCTGCGTGGTCTTCACCGGGGAGGCAAAGCCGGAGGACATGGACAGCACTCCCTATCCCGCGGATTACTGCTTTGCCAATATAAAAGAGCTTCTGATGCACTGCACCGAAGCCCCCTGAGCAGCCCGGACACAAGTCACACGGGCTGCCCCCTTTATGTTTTTGTCACAATGATGCGTGAATGCCCTTTTCGATAATCCCATAGCCAAGGGGATAGGGGCCCGTGTGCACGCTTATGGTGGCTCCTATCTGGAAAATGGGAATCTCCTTTATGTCATATCCCTTTTCCCTCAGCGCTTCCAGTGTATGATCCCGGAAGGAAACCGCCTCCTGATAATCGTATCCGAATCCCACCACGATACTGTAGCTGTCGATTCCCTTCCCTTTCTCCAGGTAATCCGCCAACAATTCCAGCGCTTTTTCCGTAGTGCGTTTTCTTCCCCTTCCGATTCCGGAAGGAAAGATTTCCCCCTCTCTCAGGGTGATGACCGGACGGACACCCAGCACGCTTCCCGCCACTGCCGCCACTTTTCCGATACGCCCGCCATGTTTCAAATATTCCATATCGCCCACCGTGAAGAAAATCCTTCCGGTGCTCTTTATCTCCTCCAGCCGGGCTATGGTCTCCCTATATCCCATGCCGCTGTCCCGCAGCGCCGCTGCCTCCAGCACAAACTGCCCCTGCAGCACCGTATTGACGCAGGAATCCAGCACCGTGATCTCCGCGTCGGGATAGTCTTCCATCACGATATTTCTGGCATTGAGGGCAGACTGCATGGAACCGCTGAATTTTGTGGTGATACAGATACAGATGACAGGAATCCTTTCCTTCACAAAAGGCAGAAATGCCTCCACATAGTCCTGGGTGGATGGCATGGATGATTTCGGATATACTCCTTTCCGGTCCACCATCTGCTGATAAAAGTCCCGGATCCCTATTTCTACGTTTTCTTTCAGATAGTGTTCGTCGTCAAAAGAAACATAAAAAGGAACCACGGATATATTCCTCTCCTTCGCCAGCTCCTCCGGCAAATCACAAGAACCATCGCTGATAATATGAAACATTTCACTCATCCCCAAAATCCACCTTCCTCCAGGATCTTTTATAATACAATTTCACAGAAGCATGTTTTTGAAAAAGTCTGCCTGCCGGGACAGAATTCATTTTCATTTGTTTTTACTTCCATCATGTACAGAATACCATGTCCGGGAAAAAATATCAATACTCTCCTTGCCCCTTGTCGCATTTTATAGTTTTTCTCCCTTTTTGATGTAGTATTTGGAACTATATGTTGCAGGATAATTTCCGGTTTATGAGGTGCATCTCCATAATAACTGTAAATAAATCATAAAAAAACTTGATTTTTGTTTAAAATAGGTGTATTTTTAACCAATAGGAAACAATCAGAACAGACTCCTCATGCCGCATATCCCAAACGGCAGACAGCGTCTGGCAGCAACGGAGAAACAAGGAGATCCATCCATGCAAATTCAGCACACCATACCTTTGCGCAGCATTGCCGAAAATGACCATGACAAACTGGCCATAAAGCCTTTTTTACAGGAGGATATCAGCGCACACGACCACGACTGTTTTGAACTTGCTTATGTGACCGGCGGCACTGCCCAGCAGACCCTGGACCAGGTTACCACCACAATCAGCAACGGCGATTATTTTATCATCGATTACGGCAGCCGTCACAGCTATCAGAACTGCAGATCCTTTACCCTGATTAACTGCCTGTTTCTGGCAGAAATCATTGACGATACCCTGGCCGGACATCAGTCTTTTGATGAGCTGCTGCGCGTATGTCTCATCCGGTATCACAGACAATATTTCGGCCAGACCCCCGCAAACAGAATTTTTCATGACAAAGACGGCCGCGTCCTGCAGCTTCTCCGGGGCATGCAGGAGGAATATGAAGAAAAAAATACCGGCTATCAGGAAATTTTCCGGGGACGGCTCCTGGAAATCCTGATCCTGACCATGCGCCAGGTAGTGCTGGAGCAGACCATAAGGGAACAGACCATGAGACAATCCCGCCAGAATGTGAAAAGCGATATCATTCTGGATCTGATCCGTTTTATGGAGACCAATTACAGAAACCGGGCAGTGCTGGGTGATTTCTGCAACAAACACCATTACAGCCTTCCCTATATCAGCAGACGTTTCAAGCAGGAAACCGGACTGTCCGCCCTGGAATACCTCCAGAAAATCCGACTTGAAAAGTGCTGCGAACTGCTGGCAGGCAGCGCCCTTCCGATACAGACCATCGCCCAGATGGCCGGTTACGGGGACATCAAGTTCTTCAACCAGCTTTTTAAGCGAAAGATGGGCGTATCCCCCAGGGAATACCGGAAAGCGGCCTCCACCCGGTGAGGGCATGAACCCGCAGGATTTTTTCGTTTTCGCGGAACGGTAAGAAAGCACCTATTAATGTGCAAAAACCAGCCTTTTTTATCCTCCCGCTGTCTGGTAAACTAAAATATAACATACAAACCGAAATCAGCAGTCTCTCACACAGTGCCCGGATGCTCTCCGGACACGGTTCCCCACAGCCGGAGGTTCCCCCGGGGTACAGGATGAGAACTGCCAAATGACAACCGGCAATGTTCCCGGGGCATAATTTCGTGCACCGCCGGAACACTGCCGGACCGGAATAGGAGGCACATATATGAAATGGAACGCAAAATGGATCAGGCCCGTTGCAGATACCGGTGATGCGGCGCCCGTATACGGAAAAACATTTCGTCTTCCGGGAGAAATCAGGGAAGCAAAGCTCTTCCTGACTGCCCTGGGCGTCTATGAAGCAGAATTAAACGGCAAAAGAGTGGGCGACTTTGTCCTTGCCCCCGGCTGGACTACCTATGGCAAAAGGCTCCAGTATCAGGAATATGACATTACAGATCTTCTGGATAAGGAAAACAGGATTACTGTCACCGTCGGCAAAGGCTGGTACCGCACCCATCTGATGAGTTATAATGGTTCGGCCTACCAGCAGGAATTGTGCGCCAGACCGGCAGGCCTGCTGGCCCAGATAGTCATTACATACCAGGATGGGCACCAGGAAACCATAATCACCGACGAAAGCTGGCAGGTATCCGAAGGACCGGTCCGCTTTTCCGAAATATATGATGGCGAAATCTATGATGCATCTGTTTCCCCTGCCCTGGACCAGGAGACCGTATGCTTTGACGGACCCTTTGAAACCCTGATTCCCCAGCAGGGAGAAAAGATTACAGAGCAGGAAAGGGTGTCCGGCGCACGTCTCATCATGACGCCGAAGGGCGAGACCGTCATTGATTTCGGCCAGGAAATCACCGGCTATGTGGAGAGCACGCTGGATGCCGCCGCCGGTGAGATTCTGGATCTCTCCTTTGCGGAAGTTCTGGACAAAGACGGCAATTTCTATACGGAAAACTACCGCGGCGCCAAAGCCATGTACCGCTACATCTGCAGGAATGGGCATCAGACCTATAAGCCCAGGCTGACTTTCTGGGGATTCCGCTATATCCGCGTCAACCGGTTCCCCGGCGGCACACAAAAAGCCCTTCCGGAATGTTTTACTGCCATTGCCGTGCACTCTGACCTGAAGCGTACCGGTTATTTAAGCTGCTCCAGCCAGAAGCTCAACCGGCTTTTTGACAATATCATCTGGGGCCAGAAGGGCAATTTCCTGGATGTGCCCACAGACTGTCCCCAGCGCGACGAACGGTTCGGCTGGACCGGCGATGCCCAGGCATTTGTCCGCACCGCCTGCCTGAATTACGATGTGGAAAAGTTCTTCACAAAATGGCTTGCCGACATGGCCGCAGACCAGCGGGAAAACGGTTATATCGGACATGTCATTCCCGACTATGTGTATTCCAGTGCGGCCAGCGCCGCCTGGGGAGACGCCGCCACCATCTGCCCCTGGGAAGTATATAAGGCCTACGGCAGTAAAAAGATTCTGGAAAACCAGTTTTCCTGCATGTGCAAATGGGTGGATTATATCACTTCCACCACCACCACGCCTGACCTTTGGACCGGCGGCAGACACTACGGTGACTGGCTGGGGCTGGATGCCCCCTCCGGAAGCTATAAAGGTTCTTCCCGGGAAGACTTTATTGCATCCGCTTTTTACGCCCATTCCGCATCCCTTGTGATAAAGGCCGGAAAAGCCCTGGGCAGGGATGTTTCCTCCTATGAGGCGCTTTACAGGCGCATCGTGGACGCCTTCCGCAAGGCTTATCCCGAATACCTGACACAGACCGAATGTGTGCTGGCCGCCCATTTCCGTCTGGCTCCCGACTGCCAGGCTGCCGCAGACCAGCTGGCCCGCATGGTAAAAGACTGCGGAACCAGGCTCCAGACAGGTTTTGTGGGAACGCCTTACCTGCTCCATGTACTCAGTGATTATGGTTATGGGGAACTTGCCTACTCCCTGCTGCTGCGGGAAGAATATCCCTCCTGGCTCTACCCGGTCACCAAAGGCGCCACCACCGTCTGGGAACACTGGGACGGTATCATGGAAGATGGCGGCTTCTGGAGCGCCGACATGAATTCTTTTAACCATTATGCTTACGGGGCCGTGGCGGACTGGGTCTATGGTGTGGCTGCGGGAATCCTGCCCCTGGAGGATGCCCCCGGTTACCGCAGAGTACGGATTGCGCCCCTTCCCGACGCCCGCCTGGACTGGCTGAAGGCCTCCCTCTCCACCAGGCATGGCAGGATCTGCTCTCAGTGGAAAAAACAGGATGACATGTGGCGCTATGAGATCACGACTCCCGTGGAAGCGGACGTGGTCATCGACGGCAAAACCCACCATGTGACACCGGGAACCTGGTGTTTTTACAGCAAAATCTGAAGCAAAAACCCCCGCTGCCGGACAGCGGGGGTTTTATGCGCAGGCCCGTACACAAGGTGCGACTCCCCGCAATGGAATTATGCCGCAAAAGCAGCGTACGGGGCGCGCAGCAAGCCTGAAGCATATTCACGGACATACTGTGTCTCACAACTCATCCAGGTACAGCTGCACCCTGGTTTGAATCTTCTTTACGGTAGCCTCCAGGGTGGCGTCCCCTGCAAAGTACATCCCCGCCTCCTCGTATACAATGGCAGCAACCGGATCCATATTTACACCGGACCTCATGGGTACCGCAGACTGCGCCTTCTCCTCCACCCATCTGATGGTTTCTTCCACAAATGCCTCTGTCTCCGGGTCGGCAGGCTCACCATACCGCTTCCTCAAATTGGCCTCGAAGCTGTCCTTCCTGACCGGAAGCAGATCCTCCATAAGCCCTATCCCTGCCTGAAATTCCTCCGAAAGCATATATTCCACAAAATCCCATGCCCCCTCCTTATTTGGGGACGCGCTGTTGATTGCAAATATACTGTATGCCCAGAGCGGATATTCCCCGCCTTCCCAGCCCGGATATCCTACCAGAGTGGACAGATAGTCTTCCCCTTCGTATATGTAGTTCCCCAGTATTCTCTTTGGTTCTGCATCCAGCGGACTCCTTATTGTAAGGGTATCAAACAGCCACTCTCCCTCTTCGCCGCTGTGGTCCATAAATAATCCCGACCCGTTGCGGTCCGTATGAATTTCCCACTTACCGCAGGACTCCAGTATCTGCCGGAATTCTTCCCCGTCAAAACTGCAGGTCTTATTCTCATAATCTATAAAATGTTCCCCATAATACCCGCTGCCCATGCAGTAACCCAGGGCTCCCTGCGGGCTCTGGGAAAACATCATCCTGTTTTTCTCCCCCAGCTCCAGAAACTTCCAAACCGTCAGTTCATCGCGCTTGACAAAATCCCCCCTTGCCTGCAGAGTACAGAGAACAAACCCGGGAAACACTGTCACATTCTTCCCATCTATGATATTTGCCTCCTTTACCGATTCCACAAGATCTTCACTGCTGACCACCGTGCTCTTTTCATAATAGGGATCCAGGTCCTCGAAAACGCCCTGCCTTGCCAGATCCCCCGTATAAACACGGCTCACATCTATCAGGTCTGCCGCTTCTCCCCTGAGCAGCTGTCTTAGCAGCGCCTCCTCATCCATCGTGGGTACGATCTCCACCTTATACTGGCTGCTCTGCCGGTTATACATCCGCACCAGCCTTTCCGTAACGGTGGAAGAATAATCCGTAGCCAGAGTCACCGTCTCTTTGCCGGGATACTTCTGGCTGTCTTCAAAAGTGACACTGGCAAAGGTCAGTACCCGGTACGTATTGGAAAACTCGCATAACAGTGTAAAGCTTCCCTCCTCCTGATACACCTTGTCCACACTGTCCCCGTTCATCTGGATAAATTCGTCTTTCCAGTTCCACAGTTTCCTGTACTCACCGCTCTCCGGCACATAAGCGCTCATTCCTTCCCCGGTGCGTAAGATGATACCTTCTTCATATCCGTCATATACCCCCAGCGGAACCTCCGGACACACATACCGCTCCCCTATGCCTCCCAGTTCCACAAATACCGGTTCTTCCCCGGTAACGCAATATCCGTATGCCCTGTCATCCTTTCCTGTCACAACCCCTTCCAGGGATTCCAGTTCAGGCTGATACACCCCCTCCAGACTGCCCTCCGGTCCAAAGCAAAAAACGCATCCGCCTTCCCCGTAGCTGTAAAGAATGATGCTGCCGTTTCGGGTCACCGTCCCCTGGTCCAACCGCTCCCCCATTCCCTGCAGTTCTTCCTGGTCCGGCTCTATTCTCCACAGAAGTTCCCCTTCTGGCCCGTACTTCTCCAGCCTGTAGGTGGTGGTCTCTTCCTCCTGGTCATGAAAACGCCAGAAAATATGACAGTTCCCTTCCCTGTCTGCCAGCAGAAGCGGTCTGTTACTTTCTCCCCATCTTTCTATATCGGTCATCACATAGAACTTTTCCTGACTGCCATCTGCAATCCGTATTCTGCTGATTCCGTAATAGTCCCTGGGAATCTCCCCTTCCTCCGTCTGTTCTTCCTCTAAATAATCGGTTACATAAAACCATTCCCCGTTTACGGCATAAGACAGCATGGTATCAAACGGCATGATCTCCTTATCTGTCTCAATATAGTGAAAATCCGCTACTGCAGTCACCCCTCCATTGTCTTCTGCCCGGGTGCCTGTTCCCCCTGTCTCCTCCCATGGGGCAGATTCCTGTCCGGACTGTCCTTCCCCCACGCCGGAAACGGAGTCCGGGTTATCTCCGGCTCCGCAGGAAACAGACAGCAGTGACAAAAACACCGCTGCGGCACATATTCCCTTTTTATATTTCATATTTTACCCCATTTCTGCGCGGCCTTTTGCGCATGTCAGGTTTGTGGATGCCGTATTCTGTCCGCTGATACTCTGCTCCTTATAATTCATCCAGGTACAGCTGTACCCTGGTCTGAATCTTCTTTACAGTAGCGTCCAGAGAGGCATCCCCTGCAAAATACATCCCTGCTTCCTCAGTCACAATCGTCCAGACCGGATCGGAAACTACACCGAACTCCTCCAGTACGGCAGATTCTGCCATCTTCTCTATCCATCTGATATTTTCTTCCGCCGATATTTCCGGGTCCGGATCTTCATACTGCTCCATCAGGCTGGTCCTGAAACAGTCCTTCCTGACAGGCAACATATCCATCATAAGTCCTATCCCTGCCTGAAACTCCTCCGAAAGCATGTATTCCAGAAAATCCCATGCCCCGTCCTTATTTCGGGACGCGCTGTTGATTGCAAATACGCTGTATGCCTGAAGCGGATATTCCCCGCCTTCCCAGCCCGGATACCCTGCCAGAGTGGACAGATAGTCTTCCCCTTCGTATATATAGTCACCCTCCAGCTCTCTTGGTTCAATATGCTTCGGACTTCCGACCGTCAGAATCTCGAACAGCCACTCTCCCTCTTTACTGCTGCTGTCTACATAGTCTCCCGACTCATTGCGCTCCGAATGTTTTTCCCATGTGCCGCAGGACTCCAGTATCCGTCGGAATTCCTCCCCGTCAAAGCTGCAGGTCTTATTCTCATAATCTATAAAATGCTCCCCGTAATACCTGATGCCCATGCAGTAATCAAGTGCAATATCCGGGCTTTGTGTATACAGCATCCTGTTTTTCTCCCCCAGCTCCAGGAACTTCCAGATCGTCCATTCATCATTTTTGACAAAGTCCCCCCTGGCCCGCAGGGTCCGAAGCGAAAAAAACGGAAATACGGTCACATTCTTCCCCTTTACGGTATATGCCTCCCTGACCGATTCCAGAAGATCTTCCTGTTTTACCAGGGAACTTCTTTCATAATAGGGGTCCAGATCCTCAAAAACCCCCTGCCTTGCCAGATCCCCTTTGTAAATCCGGCTCACATCCATAAGGTCTGCCCCTTCTCCCCTGAGAAGCTGCCTCTGCAGCGCCTCCATATCCAGCGTGGGTACAATCTCCACTTTGTACCGGCTGCTCTGCCGGTTATACATCCTCACCAGCTGTTTTGCAAAAGTGGTGGCATAATCCGTGGCCAGGATCACAGTCTCTTTTCCCGGATATTTTTCGCCATCCTCAAACGTCACATTGGCAAAGGTCAGAATCCGGTATGTATCGGAAAACTCACACAGCAGGGTAAATCTTCCATCTTCCTGACATACCTTGTCCACACGGTCCGCATCCATCTGGATATATTCGTCTTTCCAGCTCCACAGTTTCCTGCTTTCACCGGTCTCAGGCACATAGGCGTACATTCCCTCCCCGGTGCGTATCATCAGGCCTTCTTCATATCCATCATATACCCCAAGGGGAGCCTCAGGGCAGACATAACGCTCCCCCGCACCCCCCAGCTCCACGAATACCGGTTCCTTCCCCGTAACGCAGTATCCGTATGCCCTGTCTTCTTTTCCCAGCACAACCCCTTCCAGGGATTCCAGTTCCGGCTGATACACCGCTTCCAGTGTGCCCTCCGGCCCAAAGCAAAAAGCGCATCCCCCCTGCCCGTAACTGTAGAGAATTACCCTGCCGTCCGGTGTCACCGTTCCCTGCTCCAGCCGCTCTCCCATTCCTTCCAGTGCGTCCCCATCCTGCCGGGTCCTCCACAAAAGTTCCCCTTCCGGCCCGTACTTTTCCAGACTGTAAGCCGTGTCTTTTTCCTTCCAGTCATATAAACGCCAGAAAAGATAGCAGTTCCCTTCTCTGTCTGCCAGCAGGAGCGGCTTGTTATCTGCCCCCAGCATTTCTGTCTCCGTCACCACATAGAGCTTCTCCTCCTGGTTATCGGCGATCCGTATCCTGGTGATTCCATAATATGACGTTGAGGTTTCCCCATCTTCCCCCTGCTCCTCCGCATAATCGGTTGCATACAGCCACTCCCCGTTTATATCATAAGACAGCATGGGATCCCAGGGAGAGATCTGCCGGTCCGTCTTCATATAGTGAAAATCAGCCACCGCGGTCACTCCCCCATTGTCTTCTGTCCGGATACTTGTATCCCCGGTCTGCCCCTGCGGCTGTTGGACGGATTCCTGCCCGGACTGCCCTTCCCCCACGCCGGAAACGGAGTCCGGGATATCCCGGACTCCGCAGGAAGCAGACAGCAGAAACAAAAATACTGCTCCGACACATATTCCCCTTTTATATTTCCTATTTGCCCACACTTTTCCTTCTTCCTCCTGCTGCCCTTCCCTATTCCGTAGCCTTCGGCCGGTTCTATCTGCTTACAGATCTGTGAAAAGTTTCCCAGACATAATTTGTCGAAATTTTTTCCGAATGTCTGCAGGAACTATTGGGACACAGATAACTCTCGTATATAACATACTGGGCTTCAAAAAGCCAGCAATCCGTCAAATGATGATCTGCCTGATTACATTTTGCAACCGGTCCTCTTTCTGCCCCTGTTTTACTTTTTTGAATATCCACATTCATTGCTGTTCCGCAACGGGAACACTTCACCAGCGCCATTGGAACCACTTCTTCCGCCTGCACCGGCACCACACTCTGTACGCCGATTACCAGTCCAAGAACTGCCGCAATTGCCAGGTTCTTCCATCTTCTCATACCCTTCATGAAAAATTCCTCCTTCTATATTTATCCTTTGTGAACTTCCCGCGAAAAGTTTAATTTTATGATAACAGATAATACTTCCTTTGTCGACGGACAGAGTTGTTGTAAAATAAAAAAAATTTACAACAACTCTGTCCCTATTCATAAAACTTATGTAATGATATAATGTTGACACACAAGGGCATTGTGTCAACTATTGATTCCATGTGCGCTGACGCACACCAAATCATGGTATTATGTTGACACACAAAGGCATTGTGTCAACTATTGATTCCATGTGCGCTGACGCACACCAAATCATGGTATTATGTTGACACACAAAGGCATTGTGTCAACTATTGATTCCATGTGCGCTGACGCACACCAAATCATGGTATTATGTTGACACACAAAGGCATTGTGTCAACTATTGATTCCATGTGCGCTGACGCACACCAAATCATGGTAT
>OFFQ01001379.1_pt1 | contig 14469 bp, 11 predicted proteins | sample 1521411 | NCBI WGS metagenome assembly OFFQ01 (sample SAMEA3504110, study PRJEB24116) | mouse gut metagenome | biome: mouse gut; feature: mouse-associated habitat; material: faeces | place: Denmark | collected 2011 | reverse complement strand
AAAGTTTTTGGTGAGGAAAAATTTCATGTGGTACTACTTTTTCTCTCATCTAGGGATAAATGAAACCCTGAAACTTTTTATCTTCCGGATGGCCCAGACGGTCTTCTTCCTCCAGCTGCATCCGATAAAAGCTGATGGCCTGAAATAGGCTGTCGCTGTCCTCGTCGGCAATCATCCCTGTCAGGCTCCACAGGCAGGTAAAATCCTCATTTTGGTCGAGGTACTCCATATTGTCTGACATCAGTTGATGGGTGCCATAATATTTCATTCTTCCTGCCAATCTGCACGCTATGTTCACCTTCCTCTTGCATTCCTGGCGAAAGTAAAAGACATGCGGCATATCTTCCAGCACCTTTGCCTGATCCGCAGCCCCGGAAAAAATTTCCATAGCCTCTTTCAGAACATGCGCCCTATTCTCTTTCTTCACTGTCAGAAGTCGAAGGTGATAGTTGTAGAGCAGCAGATTCTGATACGTATATATTATGGCCAGTTCTTTCAATCCTGTAAAAATACTCTCCGAAAACCCGCTGCCAAAAGATGACTCCTGCATCAAACCAAGCAGACTATCCAGAATGCCAAGCAGATACTCTGCATCCCTGGCTCCATTCTGCAATAAAGCACCCATCTGGAAGAAAATCCAATTTCCCTTCCCCTGATATTCCTCTATGCCCCAACTCTTCCCGCCATTCAATACAATCACAAATTCTTCATAGGACAGATCTGAATCTCTGTCAAGCGTATCCCGCACCAATAAAAGGGCGTAAATACCTGTCATACGAAAAAAGCTTGATAAAAACTCAGCTTTTTCTTCCTCGAATCTATTGTATATTATCACAGTATGTCTGATATGTTTCTTTTCCATATAATCGTCTCCCCATACATTATATGACGGTTGCCCGTCCAAAATTCATCCTGGGCCAGACTTTCTCATGGCTCTCCCCCTCCCTTTCCATTGACTCCTTCAATTGTACTGACAATTCCTCGCCGTTACAAAGGCCTCACTTTCTTAACGAATATCCTTTTTCGTCGATACAGTTCCGAAAAACCGTACAGAAGGAGCACCAAAACATGCCAGAATTCAATGGGCCATCTACTCTGAATAAAGGCTTAGCTATCCATTAGCATATCCAATACTGACCGCTTTATTCTTTTCCCTTCATGGCGGGAGCACAACCATATGTTGATACAACTTTTAAACACTATAGATATAGTGCCTTAAGGCAACAACGCCCTGACATGAAATCAAACGCCGAAGCTTGTCCATATGCAATATGTTACCATCTAACGCTAGGTGTGTCAAATGTTTTTTAGAGTTTTTTAATAATTCCCGAAGCCAAAATGGCGGCGCCGCCAACGCAAGCGCCGTTATTTTGCCCCCTTTTTTTCTACAGTTTCGCTTTTCCCGTGAATCTTACCAAAAAGAAGGTGGCCACTGTAGTCACAGCACCACATATAGAACTATAAACATGCTTATACCGATCCAACCCGCAACATATCTGATATACAAACTGGTTCCACCAGGACAGAGATTCTCCGGCAGGCAGTTCATTTGCCTCTTTTATGATATCCCCATAAGGCAATCCCATTAAGAACGATGATATCCCTATCCCTGCCAAACAGCAGACAATGATTGCCAACTTAACGCCCTTCCTCATCCTGGCCCTTGTGCATACATCCACCGCTCCTTTTGCGTACCGGATTTTCCATCGGCTCCCCTCCTCGCCTTTCACCGATAAAGCCAGAGAAGTCATTTGCATATCCGATTTCACTGTCGGGCAAAGCCGGAAGTCCACTTTGCCCTGTTTGCTCTCCATATAGCTCTGTTTTTTCAATACCCCGCAGACCTCCCTGCTATCCTCCAGGGAAATCGGTATAATTGCCATTGTATCCGCATCGAATACAGGAACGTAATAAGATATCCTTAATCTGTACTCTTTTCCCATAATCAGACGATATCCACTATTTTCCCTTGGGATTGGCCTTACTGGCTCTCCTCTCCTATCCGTCAACTCCATTTTCGTAAAAATGGAGCAGCAGTCTCTGAACAAGCCTCTTTCCGCCAATACCTTGGCTGTCTTTATCCAGGACACATCCGGATTTTCCGTTATATATTCGACGCTGGGCTCGCTGTTCTGAATCGCCAGGACTCCCCCCGGCCCACCGTTTTCCCTCTTGTGGTATGTCTTTCTACCAAACTTATTCAGGAGGGACATCGAATATGTGTCGCTCTCCTCCGCATGACAGTAGTCCTGCAGGCAGACATCATAGTAGAGCTGCCCGTCCTGGAGTTCGCAGCCATCCAAAACTCCATGCCGCAGCGGAACATAGAATCTCCCATCACCCTCTGCCGTTCTGTCTACATAAGAAATCATAACAGCGCTTCCCTTTTCGCATTTCTCCTTTACCGCGCTTACGTCCACGACAGAGGATTGTCCCATACAGGCAAACTTGTAAGAATGAACCATGCCTGACGGCAGATGCAAGGTAGTAAAAATATCATCTAAATAGGCACTGCTTTTGCCTGACAAAAATAAGTAAATCATATAGAATCCCCCATAAAAATGCCGCATCTACAGCTTTCACATGCAGATGCGGCAACGATGTACTCTTTATATGGACTGTGTTTCTCCGAATCTTACTGTAGCAGAGACAGCACACCAGATGTAGCCTGATTCGACTGTGCCAGCATAGCCTGGCCTGCCTGAGCCAAAATCTGGTTATTTGAATATTCTACCATCTGAGTGGCCATATCAGTATCACGGATGGAAGCCTCGGCGCTGGTAGTATTCTCCACGATGTTATCTAAGTTCGCTATGGTATGCTCCAACCTGTTCTGAATGGCACCCAGGGAAGCACGCTGATTGGACACTCTCTGAAGGGCATCCGCCACTACATCGATAGCAGCAGTAGCGGCATCTGCATTATCGCCGCTTACATTCAGACCATTCAATCCCAGACCTTTGGCGCTGAGCATGGAAATGTTCATATAAATCTTGTTGTCATCCGTGGAGTCCGCACCCACATGCAAATCCAATCCCACCGGGTTGTTCAAATCGGCAAAGGTCTCTGCCTTTAAAGTCAAATCTCCGTTATCATCTAAATATGTGGTGACTGCCCTGATATTTTCGCTATAATCAGCTTTTAAAGCTGCAGTCAATTCGCTCATGCTGCCATATGCTTTACTAGGTGCATTGCTTGCATCTTCATTGTAGGCTCTAATAGCCTCGCTGGCTGATGTCGGCACAGCGCTTTCTATCAGGTAATATGTCTTCGAAGTGCCATCCGGCAAGTTTACCGGCCCTACGCTTTTTCCTGTCGCTGTTATATTGGGTGTCACGGTAGTAATCTGGACTGTTGCCGGACTGGTAATAGCGACATCCACGGTGCCCTTTACTGTATCAACAGCAGAGCCTGTGCCAAGCTTACCATTCAATGCAGTAGCAGCATCCGTATAGGTCAGTTCCCCGGCCTTGCCATTTGCATTTGTACCCCTCAGCAAATGGGTCTCATTGAATTTGGTCGTAGTTGACACTCTGTCAATTTCCGCAACCAGCTGATCCACTTCGTTCTGAACCGCACCTCTATCCGATTCGGACAAGGTACCGTTTGCAGCCTTCACTGATAACTCCGTCAGTCTCTGAATCATATCATGCACTTCATTCAACGCGCCGTCCGCAGTCTGCACTGCGCTGACACCGTCCTGTGCATTTAAGGAAGCCTGTGTCAGGCCTCTAATCTGCTTGCGCATCTTCTCACTGATGGCCAGGCCTGCCGCATCATCCGCCGCGCGGTTGATTTTGTAGCCGGATGACAGCTTCTCCGTTGCCTTAGCCTGAGAAGTGGTGGTGAGTCCCAACATTCTGTTGGAATTCATCGCTGTAAGGTTGTGCTTTACTATCATTCCCATTTCCTTATTCCTCCTTGAATAACTATTGCTCCAGAGAGCAACACGCCTCTTGCTTATAAATCAGTTGAACCCCTGCACTCAGCCATCCTGCATTTAGTCAACTTTCTTTTGATATATATCGGACACTTTCCGCGAAAAGATTATATCCCTATCCGTTTTTATGCAAAATTCTCTGCCGCCTTTTACTGCCAGTTCCATTTCAGGCAGATTCGGATGCAAAGGATACAAAAACCCTGTAGCTAAATCACAGGGCTTTCTTTCATCCGATAGCCCTATGCTGCTATTTTTTACTGTCCATAAATTGCGGCATCACTACAGATGATTTATTCATGTTCTTGTAATAGTTAATAGCAGCCTTGGACGATTTTCGGCCATTCCGGATACCCTCGCGCTCCTTGCGGAAATAATCCTCTACCGCTTTCTTATTGCGGGCTTCCTGTGCCTGAATCTGTATGCTGACATCTGTGACCTCTGATATAAGCTTTTGCAGCTTCATAATCTGGGATGCATACTGATCGCGCTTACCTTCCAGTTGCTTCGCCACTTTTGCGTAAAGCTTCTCGAAACCACTGTCCAGAGCCGTCAGCCGATCAATCAGTGCACCTTTTTCAGCCACATATTCATCAAACCGATCGATATCTACATCATCGGACCGAAAGATTTCCCACTGACGTAAGTTATACGCCTGAATATCCGCCATGACCTGTAGCTTTTCCTGAAGGCTTTCTTCCAAAAGGGTCAGATAATTCTCTGTCATATCCCTCACTTCCCTTTCTTCATGACTTCCTTCCAAGTGTCGCGCAGACTGCGCAAGTGCCCGTTTACCTCTTCCAGGATTTCTTTGTCCTTCTTTACATTGGCCTCAATCAGTCTTCTGCCTATATAAGAATAGACTCTTTCGAAATCTTCTGCCACCGGATAGTTCATATCAAGTGTCTGCCGAAGGTAATCTATAATCTTTTCTGTTTTTTGGATATGAATATGTGCTTTTTCGATATCCTTATTCTCCACTGCCGTAATCGCAACATTGCAAAACTTGATTGCCCCTTCGTAAAGCATCAAGGTAAGCTCCGCTGGAGAAGCCGTCAGAATCTTGCTGTTGTTATATTGTCCATACGCATTGGGTAATGCCATATTGCACCTCGCCTTTCCTCAATTCAGCCATCCCCGCACCGGAAGCCGCCAATTATCCGAAATTGCCAGCCGCTTCCCGATGGAACGGAATTCCTTCGGGAAGCGGGCTTATGATTCAAAGGCACTCGGATTATCAGCCGCCCAGCAAAGATGTCACAGCGCTGGCGTTGTTCTGCATTTTGGCCAGAGCCGTCTCCATAGCCGCAAATTTAGCATACCACTTATCCTCATAATCTGCAAGCTTCTTTTCCAATTCTTTGATTTTAGCGGTGTAATCATCGTAGTCCTCCTGCATTTTCTTGTCATCATAGACAGTCATTGCAGAACTATACCCTTCTTTCGCCTTCATCTGGTCGAACATCTCATTGTACAGCTTTTTGGACAGCTGCGTGAAGAAGGACACCACTGTATCGGGATCATTGGCAATCATGGACTTCAGCCTGTCAGCGTTGCCGGAAGTGTTCGCATCATCAGGATCGCCGTCAATATGGTAGGCATTCTTCTCATTGTCGGCTGAGGTGAAGTAGTTCAGCGTGTTGATGCCGAAGTTGGAAAGGTACATCATCTTTCCGTTGACTTCCACGCCTTCCATCATAATCTTCTTCAATGCACCGGAGAAAGTCCCCAGGACACTGTCCTTGCGGAGGATGGAGTCCTTAATTTTCGTCTCCCACTCTTCTATGGCGCTGTCGGACATGGCTTCTTTCTCCTCGTCCGTCAACGGATCATAGCCTTTGGCAGAATCCGCATTGTACAGCTTATCCATCTGGTTGATTAGGGTATTGTATTCCTTTAAAAAGCCCTTAATCATGTCGTAGATGCCATCCGTGTCGTCCTGGGTGGTTATCGTTACAGGACCAGAATCTGTCGTTGTAGCGTTGACGGTCAGGGTCAGGCCATTCACCTCCAAGCTATTCTTATCATAGGTATATTCCACGCCGTTCAACAAGATTTTGGCATCCTCCGCCTTAACCTTCTTCTCAGCAGTCTGTTGTCCGCTCTCCTTTAATTTGGTCAATGCGGCTTGCGATGCCTTGACCTCATTATCCACTTCCGTTACGATTTCAGCCATTAAATCCTTTCCCTTTTGGGTCAGTACGTACTTGCCATTCGCATCTGTTTTTAAGCCATCTCCGTCTTTCTCAAAATAGCTTTCCACGTCCTCTATCTTCGACTGATTATCCGTCCATTTCTTTAGCGCCTCTGCCGTAGCCTTGTCAGTATCGCTAGTGGTGCCGCTAAGGCCGTCCGCAACTTCATTGACTGCCGCGTCAATCTCTGCCCATTGGGCTTCTTCCAGTTCTTCATATTTCAAATCCCCATTCAATTGGACGGAACTCCCGTTGGCAGCCAGCTTACTATTGATTTTGTCTATGTCAGCCTGTTCAAATGACTTTAAGATATTCCCGCGGTTCGCAAGGGCGCTGTTCCTCTCAGCCACCATACTCGACAGACGACTGTTCTGTCTCGATGCAGTGGTCGTTGCCTGATTGTCGACTATTTTTTGATACTCCGCCTCTGCCTTCTCATCCAGATAGCTTATCTTTAACACATTCAGCCCAGCCACGCCGTCCAAATTGTTCGCCAGAATGGCGAAATCATTCTTTACCCCCGAGGACTTGGACGCAATATGAATCCTTCCATTTGTCTCATCAAAGTTCGCGCTTAGTCCGGCATTCTTCATGGCGTTGACAAAGTCCTTGATAGTCATATCGCCCTTCATCTCAATATTTGTACTTCCTTCACTGGTGATGACCTTGATGCTTCCATTGCCGGTAAATCCCAGTTCGCTAAGCTTCGTACTGCCAGTGACATCTACCTTTTTGGTCACGCCATCCGCATCAGTAACATCAACTTTATCGGGAAGCTTTCCGCCTGTCAGATATGCTGTCTTGGCAAGTTTCTCCACCTCCAGGGTCTGCACGCTGTTCATAGCGCCCTCACCAGTGATGACAGACACAATGTTGCTGTTGGACACCTTCGTGGTCTTCTTAATATAAGAGCTCTCGAAGCGCAGGTCGCTCACGAACTTGTTGTACAGGTTCAACACCTGCTTGTTCAAATCCTTCCACGCGTCCTGCTTATACTTCAATGACTTCTGCGCCTTGACTGCTTTTGTTACCTTGGTCTTCTTGGCCTCTACCAGCTGCTGGATAATCGATTCCGTATCCATGCCGGACATCAGGCCGCTCAATCTCATGGGCATATTCCATCCATCCTTTCTATGTTCAGTCTTTATTCGGAACTGGCTGTCCCCATTCTCCCTGTCGCTCCCGCGCCAGTAGCGTGGCATCCGGGCCGCATAAGCCATGGGATTCAATGGTTTCCAGGCGGGCACGACAGCGCCGATGATATCCGGAATCTCTCAGCTCACTGCCCTACGGTCTCAAAGCCTCTCCCAGGGTCACATCCTCTCGTCAATGAGGATACCTGCCATCTCCCACACCCTGGCGATCATGTCCAGAGTCTTCTCGGGAGGGAGCTCCTTGATGACTTCCTTCGTGCTCTTGTCCACGATTTTGATGGTGACGCGGTTGGTATCCTCATGGAAACCAAATACCGCCTCGGAATTGGACATCTTCTTGTTCAAGGTCTCCACGGCCTTGCGGACCTTCTCATGATAGGCCTGCTGGTCCTGTCCCTGCTCACCATTATTAGACTGTCCCTTCTCCCTGGCGTTCTCCACCACGCTGGTGGTCCTGTCCACGTACTCCACAGCCGCCGTGGTCCTGGCGCTGCTGTTCTCCGGCTTCTCCGCCTCTGCGGGAGCCTGCGGCTTCTGCACTACACTTCCCTGTGCCTGGAATGTCATTACGCTTGAAATAGGTTCTACTGCCACTTCCCACACCTCCTTGTATGTTTACATGCGCACATCAAGAGCATCCTGCTCGTTGATATTCCTTTGCGTCTATTTGTTTTATCGGAAGTTTTCTACAAAAAGTTAACCGGAATGCCCCAAAAATTGGTCCCATTCCGGTTACGGTTCATTACATCATCCCCAGGTTCCGCAACGCCTCCACGCCGTCCACGTTCACGGCCTCCTTGTTGGCCTCCTGAATCTGCGTGTACACTTCCTTGCGGTAGATAGGCACGTCCTTGGGCGCGGTAATCCCCACCTTCACCTGGTCGCCCTTCACCTCCAGGATGGTAATCTCCACATTGTTGCTGATGATGATCGCTTCGTTCTTCTTCCTTGATAATGCCAGCATCTACACACCCGCCTTTCCTTTTGCTGCCTGCAGGATGTCGTAGACAGGATATTTCACAGGATAGCTGCTGTTCTCCACGATGAGCTGGCAGGCCTTGTGTTCATCGATGTTGATGATGATGGGGCCCTGGAGGTTCACGCTCATCTTCTTCAGGTCGCCGGGGATGGAGACTGTCACCAGCACCAGCAGGTTTTCCTCGGTTATATTGCCGGCAGTGGCCAGCAGCTCATCGTCCACCTCGGGATCGTAGTCCGGCTTTACCGCCAGGGGATCCATCACAGGCATGGCAAAGCCCGGCTCGTCCAGGGACTGGAGGAAGCGGATGCCCGCTCCCGCGCCCCGCTCCTCGTCATGGAGAAGGGCGAAACGCTTCATCTCCGGGAAGCCGATGATGCCGTCCTGGAAGGTCACGATCTTGTCCTCGGAAATCTCTATTTCACCGAAAATCTTCGTCTCAATCTTCATGGTAATCTGCTCCTATCTGCGTCCGCCGCTGCCTGAAACCCGTTCTCCGGCTGCTGTCCGCTCAATGGGGCGGGGTTCCGCCCCGGCAACATCAAATGAAGTTCATCAGGGAAGTCTGCATGACCTTTCCTGCTGCCATCAAAGCAGCATCGTAGGTCAGCTCCGCGCTGGTGAGCTGTATCGCCACTTCGGTGATGTCGATATCCTCGTTCTGGCTCTTGAGGGTCTCATAGGTGGTCTTCTGGTTCTGGCTGCGGTTCTTGATCAAATCCAGCTTGCTGCCCCTGGAACCGCAGGCGGTGACGCACAGATTGGCCTCGTCCAGATATTTCTGGAACGCGCTGATGCCGCCCTCGAACATTTTCTGCTCTTTCTTCTTGGCGTAGGTCAGGGCCTTCTCCACTGCGTCCAGCTGGTTCTGCAGAGTCGGCATACCTGCATCGCCCTCCGGCAGCTTCTCCATGATGGCCTTGATATCGGTCTGCGCCCTCTCCAGCTCCTGGACATTCTCCATAGCGGCGATGATGTCGTCCACTTCCCTGCCGATGCCGTGCTTGAAGCATTCATCGGCTCTGGAATTGATGCGGATGGTCTGGTTGAAGCCCACGTCATACTCAATGACCTGGCGCTCGGCATTGGTGGTCAGGTAGGTGTCGTTGTAAGGAATCCTGATGGGGTTGCCCTGGTCGTCCGTCACCACCGCTCCTGTGTCATCCAGCTTGTCAGCCTCGCAGGCGAAATAATGTTCAGGCCGCAAATCACCCTTATCCCAGTGGCTCTTTTGATATGTGATGCGGATTTCACCCTCGTTTACGTTGGATGTCGCCGCATCGTCCTTCGTCTCCATCAAAGCTTTGTAGGCATTATCTCCGAAAAGCAGTTCTCCGGTCTCAGGGACATATATGACAGCGTCAGCATCGCCGGCAACCTGAGAATAGGGATCGTCAGCATAATTCACTTTTTTAATCTGATATTTCGTAAATGGGGGCGTAGTAGTATTATCTGTCGTCAGCGGATCTCCATCCGCCCACACCTTTGTATTGACAGTCCCATCCGAATTGGCCCCTGTCACAAAGGAAATCACAGGTACTATATCATCGCCGCCTGCAGTCTTGCCATCCACACAGTTATTATATGCCAGCCTGATACGATGGACATCCACGGACGTAATATCATTCTCATTAATACCACTATAATTCGGATCATTATAATTTGCCGAATTGATGTCAAGCACTTTCCCAGTATCCACACTGGTAAACAAATCCAGCGCATTCTTATCCAGCTGCTCCGTGATGGTATAATTCCTTTCCTGCTCGGAGAGGAAGCTCAGGGGCGTATCCGTCCGCAGACCCGTGAAGACATAGCGTCCCGCATAGTCCGCATCCCCGGTGGCGTAGACTTCGTCCGCCAGGAGCTTGAGCTGCTCCAGGATAGTCCCCCTGTCAGTCGTAGTGAAGTCGGAATTGGTCCCTCTGGTGCACTGGGCCGCCATATTGGCGATGATGTCCGACAGCTTGGACAGGGAGTCCTCGGTAATCTTGATCCAGCTCTCGGCATCGGGAATGTTCTTGCTGTAATACTGGGTTATCTCCGTCACATTGCTGCGGAGCCGCAGGGAGCGGATGGCCACCACGGGATCCTCGGAGGGACGGTTTATCTTCTTCTGGGTGGACATCTGGGTGCTCAGTTTGTCCTGGTACATCTTGTTGGTATTGATGTTGGACAGATTGTTGCGCTGCATGATTTTATTCGTTATTCTCATAGAAATCTCCTCTTTCTGCCAGGCAGGGCCGCTCTGGGGCCTGAATCAGTTTCCTTCAAGCGCAAATGCCGCGCTTAGACGCCGGTCTGCAGGATAAGCCTGTCATACACTTCCGTCAGTGTCTGAATCATCTTGGAGGCCAGGGTGTATCCGTTCTGATATTTCACCAGGTTCACGGCCTCTTCGTCCTCGTCCACGCCGGAGATGGATATCCTCTGGGTGTCGATGGAAATCGCAATGTCCGCGTAGCTGCTGTAGAATGTCTCCGCCCTGCTGGCATTCAGCGCCACATCGGAGAGGATGCACTGCAGGAATTCCGATGCGGAGCAGCCACGGAAGCTCATGCTGCCCTTGTCGGTGGCAATTTTATTGATGTCCTCAAGCAGGTCGTTCTGCTCGGCGCCGTCCCCTTCCTTCTTCTTGGTGGCCAGGAGGCTGGGGTCGTTCTCCACGGTATTCGACACATCGAAATATTTGGCGGTCATCAGGTAATAGCTCTGGCTGTTGGCGTCGTCCTTGCCAACGGTTACCTTCAGTTTGGCTGCCTCTTTTATCTCTGCGTCTGTCAATGCCAGTTCTGGATGTTCTGTAGCAAATTTCTTTAATTTATTGACTCTGTTCTCATAAGCTTCCTTGGATTCCGTATCATATCTGTAATCTTGCAGCGCTGCCTCGCATACTGCCAGCACCTTATCCTTGTCAGCCGGATTATACGGTTTCGTCAATCCCTGTGCTTCCAATGCCTTCTCCACTCTCTCAACATACTCGGCCTCCGTCTCGTCGCCGTGGTTCCCGAAGAAATACTGTTTGTTTTCCGTCATCATATTGGCGGTAAACAGCGCAATGCCCTTCTGGTCCCCCGCGTAGCCGCTGGTCAGGATATCATTGAACTTCTGGGAGAAGGTCCTGATCCATTCGTTCATCTGGGCCATGTAGTAGGGAACGCCCTGATAAGCGACGCTCTTGCCCACGGATGCGGTAGAGCCCTCGGCCGCATTGATCGTAGCTGTGTCGGACATCTGGAAGGTGTAGGTATATTCCGGCTCACCGTTATCATAGCTGACGCTATAAGTCCAGGAGTCATAATAATACTCCTTGTTCCCCAGCTTGATGACGCCGCCGCTGTCCGAGAGGTTACATTTATTCAAATCTTTCAGATAGTGCTTATCTACCTTTACGGTGACGGTATGATTCGTATTATCGACACCGTTAGGGACAATCACGCCCGAAAAGCTCTCTCCATTGTTTCCGTCCCGCAAATCTATCAGCCCCTTCAGGGCGCCGCCTATGGCACCGCCGTAGAGGTTGAATTTGGAATTGGTCCCATCGTCCCATACCACATCGTACAGGCCGTCCACATCGGTCTGGTTCACTTTCTGATCGTCGGTCCTGGACACGCATTTCAGGCCGTTGTACTCGAAATTGTCCACCAGCACCTGGCCGCCGGCAATCTTGACGGTGAACCTGCTGCCCCCTGTGTTGCGGTCCGGATTGTTGAGGTCGGCTATCTTCGTCTCCTTTACCTCCACGTCCACAATCTGGGAGAGCTGGTCTACCAGGAGGGTACGCCTGTCACGGAGCTCATTCGCGTTCACGCCTTTGAGCTCTATGGTATTGATCTGTTTGTTCAGGGCGGCGATTTCGCTGGCGATGCTGTTGATTTCGTCCACCTTCACCTTAATCTCTTCATTCACGTCCTTCTGCAGCTTCTCCAGATTGCCCGCCACATTGTTGAAATACTCGGTGAGGGCTCCGGCATAGCCCACGAACTGTTCCTTGAAGGACAGATTGTCCGGGTTCTTCATCAGTTCCTGCAGACCCGTAATCATCAACTGGTCGAACACGGTCTTGAATCCGGCGTTCTGGCCGTTGTCATGGAAGTAGGACTCTATCTGCTCCATGTAGTATATCTTCTGCTCGTACTCGCCTACCTTCTCATTGTTGTTCCAGAATCTGAAATCGTAGAATTCATTGCGCACGCGCTCGATGGCCAGGGTCTCCACGCCGGCACCGGCGCAGCCGTAGGTCTGGAACACCCGCAGGGCGTTTGCGGCCTGTGTGGTCACCTGCTGGCGGCTGTAGCCTTCGGTCTGTACGTTGGCGATGTTGTTGGACGTGGTGTTCAGCGCAGCGTTGCTGGCCAGCAGTCCGGTATATGCTATATTCAATCCGAAAAATTGTGATGGCATTTATCTCTACCTCCTTTTTGGAGAGCATTTCAATCTGTGTCAAAAACGCTTAAACGCCCAGCGTGCTCAACAGGTGCTCCAGCATCCCGTCGATGACGTTTATGTAACGGCTGGAAGCGTTGTAGGCGTTCTGGAACTTGATCATGTTGGACAGCTCCTCATCGGAGGAGACGCCCGACACCTGTTGCCTTGCGCTTTCGATGGACTCCATGGTATCCTGCTGGTTCAGGTATATGCTCCTGCTCACGTAGCCGGTATTCGCTATCTGGGACACCAGATCCGTATAGTAGCTGACGAAGGTGGAGCGCTTCGATAAATTGGGGTTCAGCGTGTAGTCCTCTGCCGTGAACGCCGCCTTGAGGGCATCGGCCGTGGCCTGGTCCTCGGAGCCGTCCGGCAGCCTGAATCCCAGCATGGAGGGCTTCTGCATCAGTTCCTCCTCTATCTGGAGGTTTTCGATGTTGTAGAGGGAGCTGGGGTTGTTGGGGTCTTCGGGGACGTATACCCAGCACTCCTGCCCCTTTGCCACCAGAATTTTCCCGTCCTTGTCCTTTATGTCTTCATTTGCCGTCATCTTCTGGTAGCCGCTGCCGGAACGCGTGGTGAACATCTCGATAGGGCTGCCGTCATCCTTGCGCATATAGCCGTCGGAGTCCGCCCTGCAGACTCTGGCATCCTTCATGACTACGGTCTTTCCGTCTTTATCTATAAACTCAAAGCCGTTTCCCGCGCCCGCCTTCCCGGTGCCGTCGGCTGTCTCCACCCCGGCCGCCGTGCCCAGAATCTCATTGATCTTCATCGCGATATTATGAATCAACTGGTCGAACTCAGCCTGCACATTCATGATGACGGACTGGGAGACGATGCTGTCATTGCTGTTGTAGACATCCTTATTGGCCACATCCCTGTAGTCCGCCCTGTGGTCGCCCCTGGCCAGCAGCGTGGCCTTCAGGCCGCCGATGTCCGTATTCAGATCCGTGGAAATCTCCCGGTTGAACTTGAACACATGGGCATTTTCGATGCTTTTTTCAGTATAGATTTTGTTGCCATTGGCATCTGTGGTGTAGGAGGCGTTCTGCGGCCAGAAGGGGGTATAGAAGCCTGTCTCCTCATCCGCGAAAACCCCTATCTCAAAGCATCTGGGCCCCTTCACGAAGTCCACGCCCTCTATCTGCACCCACACATCGCCGTTGACGGACTCGCCGTAGTTGATGTTCGCCATCTCGGACAGTTCATCCAGCAGCTGGTCCCTGGTATCCCTCAGGTCGTTGGCCTGCTCTATGCCGCCGGACTCTATCTTCCGGATAGCCTCGTTGAGCTGCAGTATCTTCTTTCCGTAGGAATTGATTTTGTCCACCTGCTCCTTGACCTGCATGTTCAGGTTGTCCTGATAGGCGGACAGGCCCTTGTAGACGGCCTGGGCGCGCTGAATCAGCTCCGCGCCCCTCTGGACGAAGAGTCCCTGGGTCACGGAACTGGCGGGATCCTTGGCCAGCTCCTGCACAGCCGTCCAGAAGTCCTCGATGGAGGTCTGGAACGCCTCGCCGTGCATCTCGCCCAGCTGTCCCTCCACCTCTTCCATGACTTCGGTGGACACTTCATAGAACATACTGCGGCCGGATTCCCTGCGGTATATTTTGTCAAGGAAATAATCCCTTATATGTTTTACCCTGGAATAAGTGACGCCCAGGCCCACCTGTTTGTTGTTGACGGACCTGACGTCTACTGAGAGCTGCAGATAACTTCTGGTAGACTGCTGCACCTGCTGTCTGACATAGCCGGTGGTCTCCGTGTTAGTAAGAT
>OFFQ01001374.1_pt1 | contig 14496 bp, 9 predicted proteins | sample 1521411 | NCBI WGS metagenome assembly OFFQ01 (sample SAMEA3504110, study PRJEB24116) | mouse gut metagenome | biome: mouse gut; feature: mouse-associated habitat; material: faeces | place: Denmark | collected 2011 | reverse complement strand
GCATATGTCAGCATGCTTTTGCGGTATGGCGTTTTGGTTTTTCTGTTGTTCTCTATTTGTTATTTATACTTGATGAAAGCCATGACTGCTAAAAAGAAGTATGTGTTAGTAATTATATTGTTTTTATATTCATTATATGGTGCGATGGAACCTGCATTGTATATGATTACGCATAATATTTTTTTGATTGCGTTTTCTGAAATACTTTACAATAAATGTGACAAAGAAATTTAGGGTGAAGATTAATATGCATTATAAGGTGAGCGTTATTATCCCGGTCTATAATGTGGAACAGTATCTTGAACAATGTTTAGACAGTATTGTAAATCAAACATTAAAAGAAGTAGAGATAATAATTGTTGATGACGGATCTAAAGACAGATCCAGAGAAATTGTTGATGAATATGAAGAAAAATATGCTGATGTGTTTTCAATACACAAAGAACATAAAGGACCTGGAGCGGCAAGAAATTCGGGTATGTCATGTGCACATGGAGACTATCTGTATTTCATGGACAGCGATGACTGCCTGGACATCAATGCTTTAGAAAGGCTCTATCAGGTGGCAAGTCAGGAGGGATTGGATTTAGTATTATTTTCTGGAAAAGCGTTTACGGAAGATAAGGATTTAAAGGATATTGTAAGCAGATTCCGGTATTTGAGAACGCGGCATTTGAATAAAGTTATGTCTGGAAAAGACGGATTTCTATTAACTCATTCAGATGGTGAATATATGACATCACTTTGTATAAGGTTTTATGACCGGTCATATTTGAAAAAAATAAATATAGAATTCAATGAAGATATTATTCATGAGGATGAAGATTTCATCGTCAGTGACCTGCACTTCCAAAACCTTTGGCAGGAAGGATGGTGCCCCTCCTGCCTGCTGTCCCCAAAAACGGTAGAAATATGCTTCGTTGCAGTAGAGCGGGAATGCTCCGGCATCCGGCAGATTTTCCTTCCGTATATGTTTCAGGACATACTTTTCTTCTATCTCCCAGATTTCCGCGCCGCTTCTCCCATTCCCAATCGGCCGATTGTCATGGTTCGCAAGATATCCCTCCATATTCATCATGCTTTTGCCCCCTTATACGTCTTCTGCCAATGTTCCACAACTCCCTCATGGCATACAGGAAACCTGTGGCGCTTCGGGCGCTGGCAAACACCCCGCCCCTTCTGCTATATTGCAGCAGACGCTATAAAACCTGCTTCCTATATCATATGCATATCACCCGCATATCCGCAGCATCTCCCGCGCAAGCTGGCAGTTCTCCTCCTCCAGGGCAAGCGACTGCTCCAGCAGGGCAATCTGTTCCCTGCGCAGCCCCGAGGTGGACACGCCGGATGCCTTTACGGTATTGTACGTAATTTCGCATGAAGAAGAGCGGTTTGTCATGCTCCGGAACGCCGCTGCCCCGTCGGCGATAGCTTGACAGTTCTCAGCCATCTTTTCCAGCCGCTCCCGGCCCGTTTCCGGAACCAGGGAAAGGTTCTCCCGCAGCCAGTCTGCCGCCGCGCGCCTGGAGTCCGCCAGTGTCCCCAGCATGTTGTCGTTTACGCTCAGGCGTCTTCGGACATTCTCCCTGTCGTGTTCCAGCCGGAAGTCCTCCTCCCTGGAAAGCCCCTTTATCCATGCCCTGTAGGCATCCTTTCCCTGATGATAGCCCCGGCTCTCCTCCGCCTCAAAAGAACCGATCAGCGCGGCCAGAGAGGCTTTCAGGATATCCATGGGAGATTTCCGCTCCCCCTTTTCCCCGAAATGGGCGATGAGGAAGGGCCAGAAATCGCTGTAAAGGTATCCCCCATTCTCTTCAAAGACCATCCGATAGTCTGACCGGGCCTGACGCTGCCCATCGCTGTCCGACTGCCCCTGACGCTTCCTCTGTGCCCCGCCATCCGGCTCCGGCTGTCCCCCTGCTGCCTGCGCCCTTCCATCCGCAGGTTTCCATCCGGCCTGTGATTGCAGGGCATCGAGGATTTCTTCATCGAAATAAGTGCGGCACAGAAAGCGGTTCCCGTTGTCGGTATATCCCGTGATGATCCCCCACTCGGGAGCCACGCGCAGGTTGATGGCAAGCACCGGCCAGCCCTTTCGGATATCCTCCATGATGGCCTGGCGCTCCGCCTTCCTCTCCTGCTTTTCCAGCCTCTCCACCATGCGGAAATCGTAGCCGATGGCGCTGTACAGGGGCCCGGCGTAGTCGTAGGCCACAAGGGCGTCCGTACAGCTATAGTCCCAGACATCGGTGAAACAGGTGCGATAACAGGCCCCGCTCATTCCCATGATCTGCTCATAGGTGTAAGGCTCCCCCATATAGGCGAGAGCCGCCTGGAGCGCGCCCGCCCAGGGGCTTTCCAGGCCCTCTGTCCCCTTCTTCCAGGACAGGGGCTTCACATTTTCCAGTATGCATTTCGAATCATCCCGCAGCAGGAGCCTCGTGCCATGGTTCCCGTAATAGACGGTCTGGTTTTCCGGGCAGCTCAGGACATGGATTCCCTCCCCGTTCAGGTAGATCAGTGTCAGATATTCCGTGTCGTCGCTTGCGGTGCTGCTGGGGAAGCTCTCATGGTTCACCGGTATCCTGTCCCATTTGAAATACGCATAGTGTTCTATCTTCTGCATGGCGGAGGCGTATTCCCTCCCGTTCCCATAGTAAGCGCCCACGATCCGGAAGTTTTCCTCCGGCTCAAAGCCCGCGCTCTTCCTGTCCAGGGTCAGGTTCTCGTTCTGCAGTGCGTAGGAAAAGCCCACGCCCTCCGGCGTCTGGAACTTGACGGCCAGGACTTTCAGGCGGTCGCTTTCCAGGGAGGCGCCGGTGAAAGTCTGGTTCACATAGATGTCCAGCACATTGTCCTGCACCAGGTTGTCCAGGAAGCTGGTCACGGGCACTTCCGTCTCTCCGTCCGTGTACACTGCCTCCAGGATGAAAAGCTCCCTGGGGCATAGCAGGCTGTCAATGCTGCAGTCCAACGCCTCCGCCAGGGCCGGAAGGATGGCCGTGTCCGGCAGGCATTTCGCGTTCTCCCATTTGGATACGGCCTGGGGGCTGACCTGCAGCCGCTCCGCCAGAGCCTCTCCTGTGTATCCCCGCTCCCTGCGCAGGGATGCGATCCTTCTTGCGATTTTTTCCAAATCCATCATAGTGTTTTACCTCCAATCTGTTTTCAGCGCTGTGAGTTTGTAATAGAATCCATAATAGGTTTCTATTATCTAAGTGCTATTGTAGGCAAAATCACCGGGATTTACCAGGTATGTCAGGTGAAGAGGATGCGGAAAATATCAACCTGGAGTTGAAGTGGACAAGCCGTACATGCCTGCTGGACATCCCAATAGCTTCCTGCATCCTCAGCCCCCCTGCCCCAACTGCCTCTCATGCTTTTTGAAGAAATCCTCCCTTGGCTCCAGCACCTTCAGCTCATGCCGGGTCAAGTCGCCCGTATAGAAAGAAATCGGTTCCAGAATATAGTCCCAGTTCCAGAGCGTGTCTCCTATCTTCATATACTCCCGGAACTTCTCGCAGCCCTCCGGCGCAATCGGATGCACCAGCACGGCCATGACCTTACAGGCATAGAAACAGTCCGCCAAAACCTGTCTCCTCAAGGCATCGTCCCCCCGGGAATCGGCAATCTTGATCTGATTCACCCAATGTTTGTTCACTTCCCGGATGAAGTCGTCCAGCACATAGGAAATCCTGTGGAATTCCTGATGGTACATATGGCGCTCATACTCCAGCACGGCCTTTTTGGCCATGTCCCGAATCCTCTCAGCCGGCTCCTCCGCCGGAATCCGCCCGGCGCAATGCTTCCAAGCCGCATAGAAACAGGAGCGGATCAGCCGGTTGAAGACATTCGTGATCAGATTTCCGTCCTTCAGCACCATGTCCATCCCGACCTGCTCTTCCTCCCCCAACAGCGCCTGTGGGCGAAATCCCACGCTTTTCGAGGATAATCCCAGGCTCATGAAATGCATGCGCAGCTGGTCTTTCGTATAATAATCCAACAGCTCGTCCGCCATGGGCGGTTTCCGTTCAGAGCTGCTGCTGGCTTTTGCATCCAGATACAGCAGATGGCGGTTGGCTATGATGTGGGACAGATGCACCTTTGCCATATCGGGCTTCGTCCCCCGGGGCACCTGCAGCCCGGTGAACAGCCCGGTCTGGGCGATGGCGTAGAAGTAGATATTGTCCTCCCCGATGAACTGATAGACTTCCGCCTCGTCGTCCCCCCACCATTTCTCCAGCTCCCCCTCTCGCCCGCTCTGCCGCAGATATGCCCTGGTGAAGGAAATGGGCGCCCAGAGGGATTCCGGCCACACCCAGAAAGTCAGATCCTTCAACTCCTCGCACTCCGGAAAAGGCACACCCCATTCCACATTTCCGGAGAGCCGGAAGGGAACCAGCGTCTTCCCGGAAGTGTAATGAATCCCCATGCCCTCTAATAGAGCCTTTGCCTTATCCCGGTCATCCAAGGTCTCGAATTCGAACGCGAAAGAGTTCTTCTTTTCCCCGTCCAAGATGTGGTGCACCGGCAGGCGCTTCGACAATTCCTCCAGGCTCTCCACATATTTTTTCGGCACATACAGCATGGGCTTCTTCAGGAATTCCTCCACGGTCTCCAGCTGGTACTTCCTGGTATGGGTATTCTTTCGCAGATAATCGTTGTATTCCTTCATCCTGCCGATGCAGTCCTCCAGCGCAAAATACCAGTTCTCCACCTTGCGCAGCACAGGCTTCCCGCCGGACAGGCAGCTGACCGGATTTATCAATTCTGAGGGCAGGAACTGATGGCCAAGCGAACATTCATCCGCATACGCTCTGTCCGAAGTACAGCCGGGAATGGGGCATCTGCCCGTGACCTGGCGTCCGTTCAGGAAGATTCCCAGCTCCTGGTCATAGAACTGGGGCACGGACAGCTTTTCGATATAGCCATTCTGGTAAAGCCTGCGGAAAATCTCCGCGGACAGCTGCCTGTGGATCTCGCCTGCCTCCCCCAGCGCAGAGGCCCCGAAGAAGTCCAGGCTGATACCGTAGTCCTCCAGCGTCTTTTTCTGGCTTTCATGATTGGCGGCCACATAATCTTCCAGCCCGCCCTCGTACCCTGCTTCTTTCCGTTTCCGGTAGCTCTCCTGAATGGGCGAGCCGTAGCAATCCGTCCCCGAGAGGAAGATGACATTCTCCTTCCCGATCCTGTCCCGCAGGAATCTGGCAAAAATATCGGCGTGCACGAACATGCCGCCCACATGTCCAAAGTGCAGGTTCTTGTTGCCGTAGGGCATGCCCGCAGTGATGACCGCCCTTTTGGGGAATGTGGGTCTTTCATCTTTCAATAGACGTTTCCTGAACATAGCTGTACCTGTATGATGCCTGTGTCTGTCATCGCATCATAATCCTTTCCCTGTGATATTCCTCTCCACTACTCGCCGCATGGCCCGTGCGCCGCCATGGCGACATATTTCCTCTGCACAGGCCCATGCATGAAAAAAGGCCGAAAACCCGTCATGGGCTTTCGACCGTTTTGTTCATGCCTATTGAGGTGGGGAACTGTCATGAACGCATTCCAAAAAGCCCATTGTCCGGATTGACAATAAGCTGTTGCTGCTGGTTCATGATGGCCTTGCTGTCAGATAGATAGACCATGGCTCTGCTCCCTTACCCTTTCGTTTTGATTGTCGATATTGTAGCAGATGCCGGAGCGGCTGTCAATATCCGAAATTCCTTTTTGCTTATCTTTTACCGGCTTGTTGCTCCTAAAATCTAACTCCGCCCGTTTCCCCAGCCGAACCTCGCAGTCCTTCCGGTAAAAAGAGATTCCATAGCAGCCGATTTTCCGATACCCTTCCGTCTGCAGTTCATCCATATACTTTTTATCGTATACCTGCCGCAGGGCCTTTTCCGCATCGTTCTCCAGGTCATGGATGCTGTCCGAGACCTTTACTTCCAGGACAAACGCCCTGCCCCGCAGGGACGGGCTCCTTACACAGATATCCGAGCGCCCATTGCCCGACTCCCGGTTGGACTTCACCAGATAGTCCTGGCTCTGGCTCAGGATTCCGGCCAGGAACCCGTGGTAGAAATTCTCCGCACTGTCGTAGAAACTGATGGTGGAGAAAAGCTGGCTGCTTAAGATTTCCCCCATTTTTTCCGCATCCCCGTCCTCCATGGCCCGGTACAAGTCCCGGAAGTCCTGCTTCTCTATCCTCTTCCGGAACCACCCCAGAATCGTGTTCCGATAGATTGTCTTCACTTCCGTATTGGGGATGCGCAGCTGCAGGAATGTCGACGAATCGCGGAAATCCTCACTTTTTTTCGTCAGATACCCTGTGAAATAGAGGAAATTCCACAGATTCTCACCACTGGCCTGCATATCCCCATAGGTGACCTCTTCATGCACCTGTATCTCCAGGGTTCCGCCGTTTAAAAGCGTCTCAATCTGCCCCTGCGCCTCACGGTCAGCTCTGGCGATCATGTCCTTTATGATGTCGTTGGAGCTGGTATTGATCCAATAGGGGCGCGGGAAAGCATCAACCTTCGCATACAAATCGAACATATAGTTTATGACGCTCCATGGATTATAGACCTCCGTGTCCCCGAAAGTGTATCCGTCATACCATTCCTTCATGGTCGGAAAACGGCTCTCCACACCATAATATTCCATCATCCGCAGCACCTGGGATTCCGTGAACCCAAAATGCTCGCTGTACCTCTGATCCAGCACCGAAATAATCCTTAAATGGTTCAGTCCCGTGAAAATACTCTCTTTTGAAATCCGAAGACATCCTGTAATCACCGCAAACTGCAGATAGTCGTTGGTCTTCAGCCCCGCCTCGAACAGCGAGCGGATAAAGCTCACCATCTCCTCGTAAAAGCCGCTAAAATATGCATTCTCCAGCGGCACATCGTACTCGTCGATCAGCAGAACCGTATTTTTCCCCGTAACCTTGAACATGCACTTACAGAACAGCTTTAGCGCCCCCCTCAGCTGCTTTTCGTCCACTTTCTCTTCCGCGACGCTCAGGTATTGCTCATACTCATTGGGAGTCAGAAGTTCCCTGCCCCGTTCCAAGATATCCCTGTGCCTGTCAAATTCAGATGCGATTTCACACCGCATCATATAGCAGGCAGTGTCGTAATCTTCCTGTTTCGCCGACTTCAGCGTCAGGTTGAGCACCGGACAGCTTCCCATCTGCTCTATATATTCCTCTCCGGCCTCCATGATTTTCAGTCCCTGGAAAAGCGCCTTGTTCCGGGCATTCTTTTCCGCATCCCCGGTGTCCTCAAAGAAATACCGGAGCATGCTCAGGTTCAGCGTCTTGCCGAAGCGCCTGGGACGGGTGAACAGGTTCACTTTCCCTCTTAAATCCAACAATTCTTTTATAAAAATGGTTTTATCTATATAGTAATATCCTGTTTTTATGACATCTGCAAAATTATCTACCCCTATCGGCAACGGTTTCTTCATCACTACACCTCCTCGTCCAGCCACATGACATTATTATATCTTGTTTTTGTGCGCCTGGCGCACATGGAATCAAAAGTGGGCACTCTGTCCTTCTGTGTCAATATTATACCCTGTTCCACCCCGATGCACAATCCATTATTTCTCCCCACTTGTCCGAAAGATGCCCTGTACCATGAGACGTCCCAGCAGTCTCCCGCACCCTCATCCACCCTGCCCTAACTGCCTCGCATGCTTTTTGAAGAAATCCTCCCTGGGCTTTGGCAACTTCCGTTCATGCCGGGCCAGATTCCCTGTATAGGAAAAAATCGGTTCCAGCCCATGAACCTACAACTGCCCTCTGCGGAGCCTGAAAACCACGTCAGCCTCTTGAATGCCGTCCACATTGGGAAGCATGATATCCAGAACGATCAGTTCCATGGGGTTCTGCTGAAAAAGGCGCAGCGCCGCCAGTGCGGATTTTCCTCCCCATACCTCTCTATCCTGCAATGATGCTGCCTCCTCCCGGCGGGAGCCTCTTTCGAATAGCTGATGCCCACCAGCAGAATCTCTCCGCCATAACCTTCAATGGCCTTTGGGTACCGTTTTTCATGAATCTGCCTGATTGCCCCTTCCGCCGACTTGTTCCATTTCAGCTCAATCACCAAAGCAGGCAGCATAGAGCCTTTTTTCGGCAGATACACGATGTCCGCATAGCCTGCCCCTGAGGGCAGTTCCTCAAACATCATATATTCGTCTCCATAGCTGAAATAGGCCCGCTTAATCACACTGCGCAATGCCTGCTCATTGTTGTAATACAGCGACGCTTCCTCCGCATGGATTCTTTCAATCTGCCTGGCCACAGCCTCTTCCTCCCCATGGACAGTATCCGCAATCAGCTGCTCGCTCTCCCTGACTCGCCGAAGCGTATCGTCCCGTTTCACCTGCCGGATAGCCTTGGCGAATTCCAGCCGAATCTCCTCATTGGGAATGCGCACCTTGCGCGTCTCCTCGTCATAAGCCAGATATCCCAGATGAATCAGCAGCGTCAGCACATCATCCCTGTTCCGGAACGTCACCAGGTCATTGGAAAAGCCGTAGGTGTCCACATTTGCCTCCACCCCGCCGATTAATTCCGCAACCGTCCTGCCAAGCCCGTCAAAGTCAAGATTGATGTATCCCATCAGGCTCTCGGCTGCGGATGTCTGTGTCCAGTAGGAGTCAAAGTCCTCATTTTGAATCGCTTTCATCACCGAATTGGGATTATAGACCGATTCCGCCTTTCGGAAACGGTAACCGTCATACCATTGCTTCATCTGCGCAAAATCGACTCCGGCATCCTGGCAGAGTCTCTTCACTTCTCCTTCCGTGAATCCCACATACTGGCCGAACTGCCTGGGTTTAATCATGGAATACTCTTCAAAATCCGATATGGCGGACTGAGAACCGTCCTTTTTGATGGGCAGGATTCCCGTCATATATGCCCCAGCGAATATCTTGTCTGTGGTTCCGCTGTTCTTGAACAGGGAACGCAGGAATTCCAGATACTCCCTCTGCGAATCAGGACGGTTTCCCGCCTCCCTGATCGGGGCATCCCACTCGTCGATGATCATGATGAATTTATTCCCTGTTATCTCTACCGCATTGGCCAGCGTTGGCACGAATCCTTCCACCACCTCCATCTGCGGATACTGTTCTTTCAATTCGCGGACTACAGTTCTCTTCACATAGGCCACCCTGTCGCCTGCCGCCGCTTCTCCGATGATTCCTGTCATATCCAGGTAAATCACATCATACTGATTCAGATGCTCCCGGTACCCCGCATCACAGGCAATGGACAAATCCCCGAACAGCTGCGTCGAATCGCAGGTCTTGTCATAATAGGCACATAACATTTTGGCCGCGAACGATTTCCCGAAACGGCGCGGTCTGCTGATACAGGTCAGACACCTGGGTGTATCCAATGTCTGATTGACCAGCCTTATCAACCCTGATTTATCCACATAGACACTGTTCCGGATTCTGGAGAATCCACTGTTGCCCGGATTTAAATAAGTTCCCATCATCTGCCTTTCCTCCTAAACACCTTTGTCTTTCCGAAGCAGAACCCTTTCCTACGCTCCCTACCCTACACTTAAGCCTAACGTTGCTGCTTCCGTTCCAGATTGCATTCCGATGCTGACAACATTTCCCTAATCCTAAATTCATTATACCCCCATCGGCACTATTTCACAAACGGATCTTTCAATAGCCCCCGGATTCCTTTCCAGAAATGCCCTCTGTCCTCCCCGACTCTCATCCCAGGAGAACTGATTCTCCTTCTCATCTGAATACAACCGCCGGAATTCCTGTTATAATATCGTCAGACAACAGTCGAGCAGGGGAATCCCTTCTTCCCGGCTCGCCGCGCGGCCCGCATGCTGCATTAACAGCAAAATTCCATATGCGGGCCTGCGCAGAAAAAACATGCAAACGAGGAGGTTCTCTATGAAGAAAATACAGCTACGCCTTGCCGACCTGAGAAAACAAAAAAAGCTGACACAGCAGGAACTGGCAGACGCCATAGGCGTATCCTTCCAGACAATCAGCAAATGGGAGACCGCGGCCAGCATGCCCGACATCACCCTTCTGCCGCCGCTGGCGGAATATTTCCGGGTGTCCACAGACCAGCTGCTGGGCCTGAAACCTCTTGACGGCGAATCGTATATTCCCGAACAGACAGGGACGAAGGATTTCTGGAACCATCGGCTGGACTATCTGCTGCGGACGCGGAAGCGTTTCTGGAACGACGACTATGTCCGTTTCCTCGTTTCACAGGTATGGAATATCCAAAAGCCCGTTTCCATACTGGACTGCGGATGCGGATACGGTTTTCTGGGACTGCTGCTCCTCCCTGCCATGCCCGGGGGAAGCACCTACACGGGAATTGATTTTGCGGAAAATCTGATCCAGGAGGGAAAGCAGCTTTTTGCAAATCAGAATATAGCCGCGGAATTTATCTGCAAAAACGTTAATGAATACACGGCAGAAAACAAATACGATTTCGTGATATGCCAGGCAGTCCTCAGGCACCTGGACGACCCTGTCGCCTTTATCCGGAAAATGATTTCCTTTGCAAAGCCTGGCGGCTATGTGGTGTGCATGGACGTGAACAGGGAATTTGAGAGCTGCGGATTGTATGTGGACGGAATGGATTACCGGGAGCTGTGCCTCCATGAGGGTCTGGAAAAGAAATGGCAGACGGAGCTTGCCCTGCAGGGGAGGGATTACTCTGTGGCAGTCAAGGCTGCCCATATCCTGGAGAATCTGGGGCTTGCGGATGTGGATGTGCGGATGAATGACAAGGTGGAATTCATGACCCCCAAGCATACAGATTATGAGGAAGCCAGGAACGATTTCCTCCGGGCCAACCAGTGGACTTCCTGTATGGGACAGGGGGAAGAGAATGCCCTGATCCTCCAGCTTATGACCCATGGCATGTCCCGCAGCGAAGCCCGGGAATACTGCCTGCGGAACAGGAGAATCGCAGAATATTTTTCCTCCAATCCTGATGCCGAATATAGTTTTGCCAGAGGGCTGCTGATTGCTTATGGGAGAAAAATGTAGGAATCAAATACCCCGCTGCAAGCAACGGGGTATCAAGCTTGCAACGCTGCAGAGCAGCGGGGTATTTGACCCTCGCGGCATTCGCCAACTGGCCGTGCAAGCACGGCCGCTTGGCTCATTGCTCGCGGGAATAAAGAGCCTTACTGTACTTACAGTGCAAATTATTGCAAGAACATACTTTATGCAGTTCCCTATTTGTTTTCCGGGGCAGGAACCATAGCTACCATATATCACTTTTCTTTTGAGAGGATGGCAAGAAAAGGAATTCCTGATGTGCTGTCGCCACTAAAAGTCGGCCAAAAAATAACCTCCAAAATATATGGAATGGCAGCCATATGAAAAACAAGTCTCCCCGCAGCAGAACTGCGGGGAATCCTATCCTGCCAGATTAAATATAAGCCGAAATATCCGTTATGAACGCATAGGGCTCCGCCCACATCTTCAGCAGGGCAGCCGCGAAAAGCGCCCGGGCGTCGATCAGGTACGCGTTGGCCGCCAGGAGCTTCCCCCTGCGGATGTCCGGCTCCTCCAGTATCTCTTCAATGCGCTGGAACTCCGAGCCCCAGCCGTAGCCGTCATTCGCCACATACTGCCTGGCCTGGCCGTCTACCGTAAAGACCGGGGAGGGCGTCTGGCGGATGTAGGGCGGCTTCAGGATGGTCTCAATTCCGTGCATAAATGTACAGGATTGCATGATATCCCCGATGAAGAGCAGCTTTCCCCCAAAGAGCGGAAGCAGCATGAAGGGAGAGTGGGGCCCTACGGCGGTGTCGTCCATGGAATGGCCCACGGTCAGCCTGTGCGCCATCTTCCCTTTGGCGCACACGGAGTGGGTGGGGTGGACGCTGCGCTCCACGCCGGGCCTGTGCAGGAACGTCCTGGGCAGCAGCCCGATGCAGGGCTCCGTGGCGGCGCTGTCGAACACAGGCTGTTCGGCCGTCACGTTCTCATAGGTCAGGGCGGGCATCAGCAGCGTGCCCTCCTCCCCCAGCACCTCCTCCATGGCATCGATGATTTCTTCGGGGGCGCACTCCGTCCCCAGGGCTTTCATGGAAGAATGCACCAGCACCATATCCCCGGGCTTCACCCCCAGTTCCAGCAAATCTCTTTTGAATCTTTCCTTGTCAGTCATCTCGATTCCCTCCTTCTTGCGCCTGGTCCACAGGCAGCCGTCTTGTATTTTCAGTTCGGCAACGCGAATCCCTGCCCTCCACCCCAGGCGCGGACAGCCTCCTGGGTCCCCGAATCCCGGCGTGAATCCGTCTCTCCCTTCCCTGCCCGGGCCCAGCTTATGGGAGAAGCATGGGCCTGGAATGGGCAACCGGACCGGCGCGTCACGGCGGAGAATCACTTCATCACTTTGGCTGTATGGGCAGGAGCAGATCCACGCTCCCATCGATTCCATTCCGGGGCCAGCCCCCATGGGCCGAGTACACCCAGTTGTAATGCTCCTCCAGGCAGCCCTCCGGATCACCCGCCCCGTCCTCCCAGGGGCGCGCCCGATACCTGTCATTGTTCTTCGCCCAGGATTTCAGGAAGTCCCATTCCTGGAAATCAGGAAAGCGTATGGCATAGGCGGCGTAAAGCCCTCCCGCAAAGCGCTTCTTTGCAAGCGGCGCAGGCACCTCCAGGTCCTCCGGTATGGTCACCCAGTTCTCATAGCTGTAGCTCCTGTCGTCCCCTTCGCCGTCAGCCGGGTTGAAGCCGAACAGGCGGGAGTCCGGCTTTTTCTCGTAAAGCCCCTCTCCGCGGATGAATCTGTCCATGACGCTTCCCACCTTTTCCTCCGGGTTCTCTCCGAAATATCGGAAGGAAGCCACCGTGCACGGCGGCAGAAGGACGATCCGAATCTGTTTTTCCTTCTCCGATACCGGGCAAAGGGCGCTTCCGTTCAGCTTGTATCTCTCCAGAGCGAGCAGCCCCGCCATATCCTCAAGCACCCTTTCCCAGGCCCGGTCCGCAGTGGAATCCGCCTCCCCGAGCAGTTCCCGCAGCCTCTCCAGGGCCGTCCGGATCGTCCCCATGGAAGCCAGATTCCGCTCCATATCCGCTATCTGCTCCTGTACCATGCCCGCAGCCTCCCGGGCGCTGCCGTCCATAATGACCCGGATCCTCTTCAAGGGCATCTGGAGCCTGCGCAGCAGCACAATCTGCCGGATCCTCCTGACCGCGTCCTCATCGTATACGCGGTAGGCGTAATTTTCCCTGTGCATGCTCCTCACCAGTCCCTCTTTTTCATAATACCGCAGCATCCTTGCGGAAACGCCCAGCATCTCGCTCACCTGGCCAATCGTCATCAAAGCCATCCGGTTACCTCCCCGTATGTATAGTATAGAGTGCGACATCGTGTCCGTGTCAAGCCACGGAATCACATCCCCGGCGGTTCCTTCCACCCGCCAGGCCCGCAGTCTTGAGTATATCACAATTTTCTCACTCATGCATCCATGCCGCAGCCTCTCACTCTGCTCTACTTTATCACACTTAAAACCGTCTGTTTTAAATCTTATATTCGTTTTATTTATTTCTTGACAATTCACCCTTATAGCTTTATAATGATTGAAAATCAATCCAAACAAACCGTTGAAGCGGGGATAACGGCAATCATGTCCTTACAGAGAGCCTGCGGGGCTGAGAAGCAGGTGGGAAACAAGTTGTCAAATGGGCCGCTGAGGGCGCAGTGAAATGTGGCATCCACAGAGTATTCTGCGACGTTCGGGCAGACGTCATATGCCGGGGATATGCAGGTATCCCGCTAAGGGCACGGGTCAGGCCGTGAAGCAAGGTGGCACCGCGGATAAACGTACTATTTTCGTACAGTATTCGTCCTTGACAGAGCATCATCTTCTGTCGGGGCGTTTTTTGTTTTACAGGCTCCTGAGACAGAAGGAAGATCCGCGCCGGATAGGTTCCGTTGCCGGAAAAGGACAGCGTATTTCACTCGAAAGGAGACAGCATATGACATCGATGAAGCCCACAAAACGATGGCGTAGCCATGGACACCGCCCTGAAAGGCTTTCCGCAAGACCCTGAGGGAAGCGGCAAACGCCGGGGACGGAAAGCTCACATATGCCACAGCGAAAAAACATTTACGGAAAAGCGAGACCGGAAAGACCGGCTTAAGACAAAGCAGAATATGGAGGAACCGATAATGCAGAACGAAAAAATCCCTTACAAAATCTATCTAAGCGAGAATGAGATGCCGAAAGCATGGTACAACCTGCGGGCCGATATGAAGCAGAAGCCCGCGCCCCTCTTGAACCCCGGCACCCAGCAGCCCATGACAGCCGAAGAGCTCTCCGGCGTCTTCTGTGAGGAGCTGGTGAAGCAGGAGCTGGACGACACAACAGCCAATTTCGAGATTCCCGAGGAAATCCGGAATTTCTACAAGATGTACCGCCCCTCTCCCCTGGTCCGGGCCTACTGCCTGGAGGAGAGGCTGGACACCCCGGCCAA
>OFFQ01001371.1_pt1 | contig 14530 bp, 12 predicted proteins | sample 1521411 | NCBI WGS metagenome assembly OFFQ01 (sample SAMEA3504110, study PRJEB24116) | mouse gut metagenome | biome: mouse gut; feature: mouse-associated habitat; material: faeces | place: Denmark | collected 2011 | reverse complement strand
CGGTCTCCTCGTCCAGCACCACCACCTTGACGGTGGTGCTGCCGATGTCGATTCCTACCCGCAAATTCATGCGCAAAGCCTCCTGTGTCAACAGAAACGACCGATCCGATTCAGGTTCAGTGAGGTATTATACAAAATTGATGTGCTTTTTTCAATAGCAGATTTATGAACGCCTGCCGGAATTTTGACAAGAAACGGCCCTCCGGTCAGCTCCCGGCGGGCCGTTTCTGTCATTTGCCGGGCACAAAAGGCTCCGCCCCGCATTTTTCCGGGAAATACACCCGGTACCAGATCAGGAAGGACAGCACTGTATACAGCTTCCGGTGGGTTTTCTCCCGTCCGGAGTAATGGGTGTCCAGCAGCTCCAGCAGATACTTCTGATCGAAGAACTCCGCCGCATAGTCCTGGCTGATCAGGTCCTTCGCCCAGTTGTAGTATTTCTCCTCCCTCAGCCACGCGATGAAGGGCACGGGGAAGCCCTTCTTGTCCCGCTTCACCCAGTCGTTGGGGAGCAGGGGCACCGCCGCCATGCGCAGGGGGTACTTGGTCATGGTCTTGCCCCGCATCTTCTGGCTGCTGGGGATAGCCCGGGCCACCGCCCACACCTCCCGGTCCAGATAGGGCACCCGCAGCTCCAGGGAGTGGGCCATGGTCATGCGGTCGGCCTTCCGGAGAATGTCCAGGGGCTGCCACAGGTGCAGGTCCAGGTACTGCATTTTCGTGAGGTCGTCCGCGCCCTCAACGGCTTGGAAGTAGGGCTCGGTCACATCGTGCCAGGTGAGCTCGCTGCGGTAGGCGGGGGCGAGCACCCGCTGGGCTTCGTCATTGTCGAAGATGAACGCCTGGCCCACGAAGGTCTCGTCGATGCTCTTGGCGGCTTTGGTGAGGAAGCCCTGGCCGTGGAAGGGGGCCCGCTTGGCCGCCCAGCGGGCCACAGTCTTCCGCAAGGCCGAAGGAGCTTTGCGATATAACCGATAGGGTTTGGTGGTGTGGTAGGTGATATAGCCGCCGAACAGCTCGTCCGCCCCCTCGCCGGACAGCACCACCTTCACGTCCCTGGCCGCCAGCTGGGACAGGAAGTACAGCGGCACGGTGGACAGGTTGGCGTTTGGCTCGTCGGCATAGTACTGGATGGCGGGCAGGGTGCTAAAAAATTCCTCCGCCGAGATGGTTTTGGAGATGTTGCGCAGGCCCAGCTCCTCGCACAGCGCCTTGGCCTCCCCCGTCTCGTCGAAATCCTTGTTGGCGAAGCCCACGGAGTAGGTCTTGTCCGGCCGGGACAGGGCGGCAATCACGCTGGAGTCGATGCCGCCGGACAAGAAGGAGCCCACCTCCACGTCGCTGATCTCATGGGCCCTCACCGATTCAGTGACGACCTCCCGGATTTGCGCCGCCCGCTGTTCCAGGGGCATATGCTCCGGGGCAAAGGAGAAGGAGTGGTAGGAGGCAAACTCCGTGCGCCCCTCCCGGTGAATGAAATAGTGGCCGGGGAGGAGCCGGTACACCCCCTTGAAGAAGGATTCGTTCAGGGCGGAGTACTGGAAGGTGAGATAGAGCTTCAGGGCGTTGGGGTTGAGCTCCTTTTGGAAGCCAGGGTGGGGGAGAAAGCTCTTGCACTCCGAGCCGAAGAAAAACAGCTCCCCCATCTGGGCATAGTAGAAGGGCTTGATGCCGAAGGGGTCCCGGGCGCCAAACAGCTCCCTCCTTTCCTTGTCCCAGATGACGAAGGCAAACATGCCCCGCAGCTTTTTCAGCACCTCCGGCCCCCACTCCATGTAGCCGTGGAGCACCACCTCGGTGTCGCAGTCGGTGCGAAAGCTGTGGCCGGCGGCGGTCAGCTCCCCGCGCAGCTCCCGGAAGTTGTAGGTCTCCCCGTTGTATGCGATGACATACCGCCCGTCGGGGCTGACGATGGGCTGCTGGCCCTTCTCCAAGTCGATGATGGACAGCCGCCGGTGGGCGATGGCGCAGCGCTCGTCCACATAGTGGCCCTCGCCGTCGGGGCCCCGGTGACGGATGGCGTCTCCCATGGCGCGCAGGGCCATTTTGTCGGGGGTGGCCGAGCGGGTCACAAAGCCGGTAAAACCGCACATAAAAGCAATCCTCCAATTTGTAGGATAGGAATTTAAAAATCATTCATCATCTTAGAATAAAGCTTGGCGGGGGAAATGTCAACTGCCGTTGGAAAATCGGGGGTGGAAAAATGCGCGCAGGTGTGATAAGATGGGAGGCGGCCGCGCCGGGGGAGGAGCGGCCGGAGGTATTTTTATGAATGAGTTGTGGAAAAAACGCCTGCCGTTTCTGTGCGCCGCGGCCGGAGGCGCGCTGCTGGCGGGGGCGGTGTGGGCCTGTCTGACGCTGGAGCGGGGCGGCAGGGCGGATCACATCACGCTGGCGGCGGCGCTGCTAATCCTGGCGGAGCTGGCGTTGCTGCTCCTCCGGCGGGAAGGCTGCCGGCTGGACACGCTGCTGGTGATGCTGCTGCCCATCGGGACGGCCATGCTTCTGCGGGCGCTGTGCCTGGACTACGCCAGCCTGGACTATCAGGACTTTCTGCACCACTGGTACGTCTATTTTCAGGAAAATGGCGGTTTTGCCGCCATCGCGGGCAGCGTGGGGGACTACAACGTGCCCTACCTCTATTTCATGGCCGCCATCTCCTATTTGAGTGTGCCGGACCTGTATCTCATCAAGCTGTTCTCCATCCTGTGGGATGTTGTGCTGGCCTGGGGCTGTCTGCGGCTGGTCCGTTCCCTCACGAGGGAACGGCAGGGGAGCACAGCTCCCCTGATCGCCTTTGGCGCGGCGCTGCTGCTGCCCACGGTGGTGCTCAACGGGGCATATTGGGGCCAGTGCGACGCCGTTTATGCCGCGCTGTGCGTCCACGCCGCCGCCCTGGCCGTGGAGGAGCGGGGGAGCGCCTCGGCCGCGCTGATGGGGCTGGCCTTTTCCTTCAAGCTCCAGAGCATTTTTGTGCTCCCCCTGTGGGGGGTGCTGTGGCTGGGGGGACGGATAAAGTTCCGGCAGCTGTGGGCCTTTCCCCTGGCCTATCTGGGGGCGGCGTTGCCCGCGCTGCTGCTGGGTAAGCCCCTGGGGGACATTGTGGGCGTCTATTTCCAGCAGATGGGGGAGTATCCCCGCTTGGTGCTAAACGCGCCGTCGGTATATCAGTTTATCCCCTATGGACTGGACGTAAACCAAGGGCTGGCCGCCCGGCTGGGGATTGTGGCGGCGGGAGCCTTGGTGCTGGCTCTGCTGGTGCTGGGCTTCCGGCTGAGGGGACGGCTGGACCGGGAGTGCGTCATGACGATGGCGGTGGTGCTGTGCGTCGGCGTGCCCTTTCTCCTGCCCCATATGCACGAGCGGTACTTTTTTCTGGCCGACGTGTTCACGCTGTGCTGGGCCTGTGCCAACGTCCGGCGGATCCCGGCGGCGGTGCTGGCGGAGGGGGCCTCCCTGGCCAGCTACTGCGTTTATCTGCGGCTGAAATATAATCTGGTGCTTCGCCTGGGTCCGGCCCGGTTTGTGATGGGGCTGGAGGCGCTGGCCGTGCTGGGAGCGCTGGTATTCTCCCTGTGGGTGCTGGCGGAGCAGGCGGGGAAAACGGTGAGGAGGAAAACGGTATGAAGTTCGTGTCCTGGAACGTGAACGGCCTGAGGGCCTGCCTGAAAAAAGGGTTTGCGGAATCGGTGCTGGCGCTGGACGCCGATTTTATCTGCCTCCAGGAGACCAAAATGGAGCGGGGGCAGGCGGAGGTGGAGCTGCCCGGCTACCATGAGTTCTGGAATTCGGCGGACAAGAAGGGATACTCGGGCACCGCCATTTTTGCCCGGACGGAGCCCCTGTCCGTCTCCTACGGCATGGATGTGGAGAAGCATGACCACGAGGGGCGGCTCATCACCCTGGAATATCCCGAGTTCTGGCTGGTGAACTGCTACACCCCCAACGCCCAGAGCGAGCTGGCCCGCATCGGCTACCGCATGGAGTGGGAGGACGATCTGCTGGACTATCTCAAGAGTCTGGACAGAACAAAGCCGGTGGTGTACTGCGGGGACCTGAACGTGGCCCATGAGGAGATCGACCTGAAGAACCCCAAGACCAACAGGGGAAACGCCGGGTTCTCCGACCAGGAGCGGGGGGCCATGACCCGGCTGCTGGGCGCGGGGTTTACGGACACCTTCCGCCTGCTCTACCCGAACCAGGAGGGGGCGTACTCCTGGTGGAGCTACCGCTTCAAGGCGCGGGAGAAGAACGCGGGATGGCGCATCGACTACTTCATCGTGTCCCACAGGCTGGGGGAGCGGGTGGAGCAGGCCGCCATTCACCCGGATATCCAGGGCAGCGACCACTGCCCGGTGTCGTTGATTTTGAAATAGTTTCCAGAAAAAAGGGCTTCTCTTTTGCGGAAAAGCGGGCAAGCTAAAGCCGCGAAGGAGGGATTCCAAATGAGAATGGATAAAAAAACGGTTTTACCCATCGCCGGGGCCACCATGGCGGTGGGCGCGGCGGCGCTGGGCATGATGATGATGCCCAAGAAGAAAAAGCAGTCCGCCCAGAAGGCGGCGGGCAAGGCCATCAAAGCGGTGGGCGAAGTGGTGGAGCACCTGGACCGCTCGCTGAAGATGTAAGCAGTGCGTCTGAGCCGTCGCGAACAGCGGGCTAAGCTCGGAGCGAAGGGAAACGCCTAAGGAGGGCCAACGGCCCGGATGGGTTTTCCCGCAGTCGGAGAGCTTAGAACCGCGTTGTGAGCAGGCGAAGCGTATCTACTAAGAGCATCTGTAGGACATCTGCGGGGCAGAGGGGCGTTTCCTATGGGAACGCCCCTTTTCCGCAAGACTTTTTGAAAAAACGGTTGATAAATTCTGCCGGACATGGTAAAATACAGTTCGACTTGCTGCAGCGCCTCGGCGTGCGGCAAGGCCGCGATAGTTGGGGAGATAGCGGTGCCCTGTACCTGCAACCCGCTACAGCAGGGATGAATCCCGGCCCCCGGAGGCAGGATGTGCCGCCTGCCCCATATAAGCAGCGATGATGGATCGGTCCTGCGCAACGCGTCCCCGTGAACCGTGTCAGGCGGGGAACCGAGCAGCACTAAGCGGACAGACGGGTGTGCCGCGGGGCTGCCGATCCTGAGCCGGCTGTATGGGTAACGGGCATATGCTGTTCTTCAAAGGTCGGTTCGCGGTCTTGTTGTGCGCCGAAGCGCGAGGGCAGGCCGGCAGGTCCAGATGGATGGGGGCGCAGTGCGGGAGAAGCGCTGCGCATTTTTTATTTGAGGTGGCTTTTTATGTATCAGGCGCTGTACCGCAAGTGGCGGTCCAAGACCTTTGACCAGGTGGTGGGGCAGGACCATGTCACCCGGACCCTGAAGCAGCAGGTGGCGTCTGGCCGCCTGTCTCACGCCTACCTGTTCACCGGCACCCGGGGGACGGGCAAGACCAGCTGCGCCAAGCTGCTGGCCCGGGCGGTGAACTGCGAAACCCCCCGGGAGGGCAACCCCTGCAATGCGTGCCCCGCCTGCCTGGGGATTTTGAACGGCTCGATTTTGGACGTGCTGGAGCTGGACGCCGCCTCCAACAACGGCGTGGACGATATCCGCGCCATTTTGGACGAGGCGGTTTACACCCCCGCCACGGTGAAAAAGCGGGTGTACATTGTGGACGAGGTCCATATGCTGTCCACCCAGGCGTTCAACGCCCTGCTCCAGATTTTGGAGGAGCCGCCGGAGCACCTGATGTTCATTCTGGCCACCACTGAAATTCACAAGGTGCCCGCCACCATTAAGAGCCGGTGCCAGCAGTTCTCGTTCAAGCGCATCCACCCTGCGGATATCGCCGCCCACCTGCTGCGGGTGTCTGAGGAGGAGGGCATCGCCCTCACCGATGGGGCCGCCGCTCTGGTGGCCCGCTTGGCCGACGGCGGAATGCGGGACGCCCTTTCCCTGCTGGACCAGTGCTCCGGCGCGGGGGAGGCGGTGGATGAGGAGCGGGTGCTGTCCAGCCTGGGGCTGGCGGGTAATCTGGAGGCCGCCGCCCTGCTGCAAAGCGCGGTGGAGGGGGATATGTCCGCCGCCCTGGAGCGCCTGGACCGGCTGTACGCCGGGGGCAAGGAGATGACTGCCCTGGCGGGGGAGCTGTCCGCCCTGGTGCGGGACCTGCTGGTGCGCAAGACCGCCCCCAGGACGGGCTCCGCTCTCATGACCGGGGGCTTTGACGGGGAGACCCTGCGGAGGCTGTCCGCCCGGTTTGAGGTGCCCCGGCTGGTGCAGATGCTGGCCCTGTTGCAGCGGACGGCGGCGGAGCTGGCCCAGGAGCCCGCCCTGGACGTGCGCCGGCAGCGGCTCGTCAAGCAGCGCATGGCGGCCCTGGGGCTGGAGGGGCGGTGCACCGTCTACTCCGACCCCTTCGGGCACCTCCAGATCGAGGTGGACGGCCCCGGGGCGGAGCAGCTGTGCCGGGAGGGGGAGATCGGGCGGCTGTCCGCCCTGGTGGGCTGCCCCCTCCGGGAGGTGGAGTGCGGCCGGGGCCACGCCCGCCTGGGCCAGGTCAACCGCTCTGTCCTTCAAATTCTCAAAGGTGTTCTTAAAATCCATTGCAGATGCCTCCTTTAAATTACGGTTTCCCGTTTGGTGTCTCTATTCTATCTGATTTTTTGCCGGGACGCAAGAGGCTTTATCTTTATTTAATGAATTTTTCATCCGAGGTACATCAGGCTTTCATATTTTCGACAAAAGGCTCAATACCGGCCAAAATCGCCGGAGCGGCCCTGGGTTACGTCGGAACCAAACTGGTAGTCCTTGCCGGGGAGGATGGCGTTCAGGGCGATGCCGGCGATGGCGGCAATGGCCAGGGAGGTGAGGGTGATGTCGGTGCCCCCCACATGGAAGGTGAGGCCGGAAAACTCGTTGTTGAGGCCCCAGATTTTAAAGCCCAGGCCGCACACCATAATGACGGCGGCGATCATCAGGTTCCGGGAATTGGTGAAGTCCACCCGGTTCTCCACCACGTTGCGCACGCCGATGGCGGAGATCATGCCGTAGAGGATGAAGGACACGCCGCCGATGATAGCCACGGGGATGGAGTTAATCACTGCGGCAAACTTGGGGGAGAAGGAGAGCACCACCGCATAGACAGCGGCCAGCCGGACCACCTTGGGGTCAAAGACCTGAGACAGCTCCAGCACGCCGGTGTTCTCGCCATAGGTGGTGTTGGCGGGGCCGCCGAGCATGCCGGCCAGGGAGGTGGCGATGCCGTCGCCGATGAGAGTGCGGTGCAGGCCCGGGTCCTCAATGAAGTTCTCCTCCACCGTGGCGGAGATGGCGGACATGTCGCCGATGTGTTCCATCATGGCGGCCAGGGCGATGGGGGCCATTACCAGGATGGAGGTCAGATCGAACTTGGCCAGCACGAAGGGCTGGAGGCCCACCAGCTTCTCGGCGGCCATGCCGGAGAAGTCCACCTGATTAGTGACCAGGGCCACGGCGTAGGGGATCAGTACGCCCAGCAGGATGGGGATAATCTTAATCATGCCCTTGCCCCAGATATTGGCCGCGATGATGACGGCCATGGCCAGAATGGCCAGCCACCAGTTGGTGGAGGCGTTGTTGATGGCGCTGGGGGCCAGAGACAGGCCAATGAGGATGATGATAGGGCCGGTGACCACCGGGGGGAAGAAGCGCATCACCCTGTTGACCCCGAAGAGATGGATAAGGCCGGCCACCAGGACATACACCAGGCCGGCGGCCACCACGCCGCCGCAGGCGTAGGGGAGCATCTGAACGTTGGGGACGGTAAGCTCCCCGTTTGCATCGGCCAGCTTGGGGGCCACAATGGCAAAGCCCCCCAGGAAGGCGAAGGAGGAGCCCAGGAAGGCCGGGACCTTGCCGCCGGTGACCAGGTGGAACAGCAGGGTGCCCAGCCCCGCCATCAGCAGGGTGGTGCTGACGCTGAGGCCGGTGATAAGGGGCACCAGGACGGTGGCGCCGAACATGGCGAAGACGTGCTGAAAGCCCAGCACCAGCATCTTGGGGACACCCAAGGCACGGGCGTCGTAGAGCCCCTGCTCCCTCTGCTTTTCGTTAGACATAGAAAACATCCTCCTTCTTTGCACACAGACCCCAGGCAAAAAAAGAAGGCACTGGCGGCTTCCGGTGGGGGAAACGCCAATACCTTTTTATTCTGCCGTGGGAAACGGGGTGGAGGAAAAACAAGAAGCGGAAAAAAGCAGCCGGTACAGCCCTTTTTTCTGTAGAACCATCTTCCTCTACCCCCTCACTTGCAGGTCCCTGCCCTTTGGCGGCGCAGCGCCCGGCAGACCCTTCCTGGTATTATAGCGGAGACAGAAGGATTTGTAAAGGGGTAAGAATAAATGAGAATGGCCAAATACGCTTTTTATGCCAATCTGGGCTGCCGCCATCTCCGCGCCAAGAGCCTCGCTTCGCTCGGTTGCGCTCCGAAACGCGCTGCGGCGCAGAGCCCCGCCTTCTTTTTCTTCTTACGGAAGAAGAAAAAGAAGCAAAAAGAAGAACGGCTAAAAGTTCTTATAACACAATATATTTAATAGGAAAATATGCACAATCTAAGACACTCCTTTTTTTCTTTCCCCGCCACTCTCTTCCTCTATAATATAGGGATATCCTCTTCCAAAAAACAGCCAGGAGTTTTCCCCTGGCTGTTTTCTTCTCTGGTATGGATATTACGGAGCGGGGGTCTCCCCGCTGCCATCCGCCGGAGGCGTCGCCTCTCCCTCTGCGGGGGGTGGTTCTGGCGTTGGCTCCGGAGTGGGTTCCGGTTCCGGCTCCGGTTGAGGCTCCGGCTCTGGTTCTGGGGTAGGTTCAGGCTCCGGCTGGGGTTCCGGTGTTGGATCCGGTTTGGAGGACTCTAGCTGCCGCCACTTTTCACAGCCGGCACAGTCGCAGGTACAGGTGGCAGGGTCCCCGGTACAGCCATGGTTGCTTCCGGTTTTGGTGCAGTCTGTGCATACCAGACAGGGGAGGCTGTTCTGGAAGTCCTCCTTTAGCTTTTTGCAGCCGTCACAGGTACAGTAGCAGGTGCGGGGATCGCCGGTGCAGCCGTGGTTCGGCCCCGTGGCTGTGCAGCCGCTGCAAAGGGTACAGGGCTTGTAGAAATTCCCCAGCGTTTTGCAAAGGTCGCAGGTGCAGGTACAGGTGGCGGGGTCCCCGGTGCAGCCGTGGTTGGGTTTTGTGTTGGTGCAGCCGAGGCAGAGGGTGCAGGATGATACCATTGGTGTGAAAAATATCTGCACCCAACACGGCGTGTTATTTTCGAAATAAATACCTACGGCCATTCCGGTATATTGGGGTTTTAAAATATTTGCCCTATGTCCGGTGGAGTTCATCCAGCCGGTCATAGCAGCCTCCGGGGTACGGGGACTTTTATAGATATTTTCGCCGCAAAAACTATAGTCAGGAAGGAGCGAGGAGAAACTTTCTCCGTTGGGGCGGGTATGGGAATATTTGGTATAAATTTCCTTGGCACGGAGGTCTACTACATCCTGCAGATCATCCATATAGACTAAGGGCGCCGCCCCCACCTTAGCCCGTTCCTGGTTGACGATTTCAAAGACACGCTGGGTATAGCCAGAAGGGTTCCACCCCGCCGCCACCCTCACCGAAACTGTCGCTGTCACCTCCGGAAATCCCTCTTTAGAGGCGGTGACGGTGACGGTTCCGTTGGCGGCTTCATCTGGCGCGGTTATGGTTCCCCGCTGCCCGCTAAGCTGGCAGTCAAAGCCGTCGGTGGCGCTCACCTTCAGCGTGGCATCCTTGGGGGTGGCGTAAATGGTGAAGCTCCCCGTTTTACCGGGCTCCAAATTCAAGTAGGTGGGGCTGGTCCAAAGGGTGATCTTCCCCGCCTGGGCCGCCACCGTCAGGGAAAGATAGGCGGTGGAGGTGGTGTACCCCGCCTTGGAGGCGGTGACGGCGATGGTGGCGCTGCCGGGGGCGAAGGGGGTGACCGTGAGGACGCCCCCGGAATAGCTGCAATCGGCAATGCTTCCCCCGCCGCTGATGGTTACCTTGGCGTCGGCGGGATTTGTAGTGATGCGCACCCCCTGGCTTTGGCCGATGAGCCCGGCCAGGGAGCGGTTCCCCAGGGTGATCGCCACCGCCTGGTGGGGGGTGACGGTGATGGTGACCCGCTGGAGGTTATCCGCCAACCCCTCCTTCCGGGCGGTGGCAGAAAGGACAGCGGTGCCGGGGGCGATTCCCTTTACCGAAAGGGTGTTCCCTACCCGCTCCACCTCCACCAGCTCCTTGGGGTAGTCCAGCAGCAGCTCTGCCCCCGCCCCCAGGGCGATGGGCAGGGAGATGCTCCCCTCCACCCACACTGTGGCGGCGCTCTTGCCGCCGTTGAGGGTAAAGGCCGCCTTGGTGGTGGTCACCTCAAATTCGTATTCCAGACTAAGGGGCTGGAACCCCTCGCAGCTTATATCCAGGTTCAGCTTGGTAACTCCCACCGCCTTGGGGGTGATGGAAAGCTGCTCCTTCACCAGGCTGAAGGCGATGTTTTCGTTATCCTGCCGGAGCTCCACCTTGGCCTCCTCCGGCAGTCCGGCCAGGGTGAGGCGGTAGCCGCTCTTCCCCTGCTCCAGGGAGGGGGCGTCCAGCAGGAAGCCCTCCGCCTCCGGGGTGACAAGCAGCGCCGGAAGGCTCACCTGTACCTCCACCGCCAGGGTGACGGTGCTCCAATCGGGATGGGAAGCCTCCAGGGTAAAGGCGCAGCTTCCCACCTCCAGGCCGGTGATAGCCAGATATCCCTCCGGATGGAGGCTAACCTCTGCGGCCGCCTCCCCTTCCGGGGCCGTCAGGGTGTAGACCGTTTCCTCCGGAGCCTCCAGCAGGAGAGCGCAGGAGGCGGCCACCGGGAGGGCCAGCTTCCCGTCCTCATATCGGATGGCCGGGTCCAGGGGCGTCTCCGGCTCCTCCTCCACCGGGACGGCGTCCGGCAGGATTCCCTCCTCCGGGGTCTCCGGCTCCGGCTCCTCCTCCCCCGGCTGGGGCAGCAGCCCGCAGGTGACGGCCAGGGGCAGGGCGGGGGCGGTGACGGTCACCTCCAGGGTCACCACACAGTCCCGGTAGCCCTCCCCGCCGCAGGTGACGGCAATCTCCTCCGCCCCTTCCGCGGCAGCGGTGAGGATGAGCTTCTGGTCCCCCACCACGGCGGCCACCAGGTTGTGGGCGCTTGCCGCCTCCTTCACCTGGCAGCCGGGGGTAGCCGTAAAGGCCAGGGTCAGGGTCTCCCCCGCCGCCATTTCCAGGGGAATATGCACCCCATCCGCCTCCTGGCGGGGTTCCAGCGTAAGGTCCTCCCCGGCGAGTTCCAGGGTACAGGCGGGGGCCTCCTGGGAGGTTTCCGCCTGTGGGGCTGGCGTGTTACAGCCTGGCAAAAGAGCCAGCGCTGCCGCCAGTATAAACGCAAGCATCTTTTTCATGTCCTGTTTTCTCCTTTTACTTTCCACTTTAGCTAAACAGGGGGGACACCGGCTTGTCGGCGTAGATGCGCTCGATGGCCTGGGCAAAGACCTTCGCCACCGGCAGCATGGTGATGCGGGCCTCCTTGGCCCCCTCCTTCTCCGGGATGGTGTCCAGCAGCACCATCTCCTTGATGCAGCTGTTTTTAATCCGCTCCAGGGCGGGGCCGGAAAGAACACCGTGGGTGGCGCAGGCGTAGACCTCGGTGGCCCCAAACTCCATCAGGGCCTGGGCGGCATTGCAGATGCTCCCGGCGGTGTCCACCATGTCGTCCACCAGGAAGGCCCGCTTTCCCTTCACCTCCCCGATGATGTTCATTACCTCGCAGACGTTGGGCCGGGGGCGGCGCTTGTCCACAATGGCCAGGGAGCTGCCCAGGCGCTCGGCAAACTTCCGGGCGCGGGTGACGCTCCCCAGGTCGGGGGAGACCACCACCAGCTCCTCCTGGTCCATCTCCTTTGTCTTTTCGATGAAGTAGGGGGCCAGGATGGGCACCCCAAGCAGATGGTCCACCGGGATGTTGAAGAACCCCTGTATCTGGGCGGCATGGAGATCCATGGTGAGCACCCGGTCCGCCCCGGCGGCGCTGATGAGGTCGGCGCAGAGCTTGGCGGAGATGGGGTCTCTGGCCTTGGCCTTGCGGTCCTGGCGGGCGTAGCCGTAGTAGGGGATAACGGCGGTGATGCGCCCGGCGGAGGCCCGCTTGAAGGCGTCAACCATAATAAGCAGCTCCATCAGGTTGTTGTTCACCGGCCCGCAGGTGGACTGCACCACAAAGACGTCGGAGCCCCGCACCGTCTCTTCGATGGAAACGGAAATCTCCCCGTCTGCAAAGCTGGTGACGGTGCTGCGCCCCAGGGGCAGTCCCAGCGCCTCGGCAATCTCTCTGGCTACCTTGGGGTTGGCGTTGGCGGTGAAAATCTTGATGTCCTTGCCGTGTATGTTCATACTCTCTCCTTCTCTTTTCCGGGGGCGCGCCCCCTCCACAACCTTCTTCTTTTTGCCTCCGGGGAAGCCCCCGGAGGACCTTCTATTCGGCGCGGCCTGCGCAAAGGGTTACTTTCTTGGATGCTTTTGGTGCTCCTTTGCCCGCTCCGGCAGGTTCACCTGGCGGCTGCGGCCGATGCAAAGGGCGTCCTCCGGCACATCCTCGGTGACGGTGGTGCCGGCGGCGGTGTAGGCCCCCGCCCCCAGGACCACCGGAGCCACCAGATTGGTGTTGCAGCCCAAAAAGCAGTCGTCCCCGATGGTGGTGCGGTGCTTCTGCACCCCGTCGTAGTTGGCGATGCACACCCCGCAGCCGAAGTTCACCCGCGCCCCCACGTCGGCGTCCCCGATGTAGGTGAGGTGGGCGGATTTGGTCCCCGGCCCCACAGTGGCGTTCTTCACCTCCACAAAGTTGCCGATGCGCACCCCGGCCCCCAGGCGGCTCCCCGGCCGCACCCGGACGAAGGGCCCAAGCTGCACGTCCTCCTCCAGGACGGAGCCCAGGACATAGGTGGCGTTGATGACGCAGCCCTCCCCCAGGACGGAATCCTCCAGCCAGGAGTTTGGCCCGATAACCGAGTTTTTCCCCACCACCGTTTCCCCTTTGATGATGGTTCCAGGGAGTATCTGGCTCCCCTCCCCGATCTTTGCCCGCGGGTCGATGACCACCCCGTCGGGGATGGCGATATCCACCCCCTGCTCGTAAAGGCGGTCCAGGGTCATCTCCAAAGCCAGGTGGCTCAGCAGGGCCAGCTGCTGGCGGCCGGTGCCCCGCAGGGCGGCCCGGAAGTCCGGGGAAAGCCAGCAGTCCGCCTGCTCCCCCGCCTCCTGGAGGGCCCCGGCCAGCTCATTGGCCCCTGTCCCCTTTTCCAGGAGCGCCAGCAGCTTCTCCCCTCGGAACCAGCCGCAGCGGGTGGTGTAAAGCTGCTCTTCCCCCGCCATGGGGTTTTTCCAGGCGGCGGCGATGGTGGTGGCGGCGCTCCCCTTTTCCCGGTGGGCGGCCAAGGCCCCCTCCAGGATATGAGGGAATAAAAAAGGGGCGTCCCCGGTGATAACCAGCACATCCTTGTCCCGATGCTCCGTCAAAAAGGCCTCGGCGCAGCGCAGCCCCTGGCCCGCCTCCCGCCTGACGGTGGGAGCGCCCTCCGGCAGCTCCCGCTGAATTCTCTCCGGGTCCTCCCCCGCAATTACACAGATATCCCCGATTCCCGCCTCGGTACAGTTGTCCCACACCCACCGGATGAGGGGACGGAACAACAGCTGGGAAAGAGCTCCGCTCCGGGGATTTCCGCTCTTTTCGCGCTCCTCCCCCGCCAGCAGGAGAGCACAGGTATTTTTCACCGGCATTGCAAAAAGCCTCCCTTCCACGGGCAAAATGCCCCTGGTCCGATTTTAATGAAAGAGCCGTCTCTATTATGACAAATTTTTGGAGCTTTGGCAAGGGTTTCCCTTATATAAAGAGGCCCCGCCAAAAATCCCATGGCGGGGCCTCTTCGGGCTCTTTATTTTTCCTCTTCCTCCACCACAGGGGCGTCCGGAGCGTTCTTGCGGACGCTTTCGACGCCGTTCATGCAGGAGGCCTTGGCCTTGTACCCCTCGGAGACAGCGATAATCTCCCCGTTGCGGGCCTTCAGGCGGAACCGGAACTCCCCGGCCTTGTCGGTATAGACCTCGAACTTCGGGTTGGTCACCGTCTCGAAGCCCTCCACCGTCTGGTCCTCCAGCCTGGCGATGGGGGCGTTCTTGCGAACGCTCTCGATACCCGCTTTGCAGGCCCGCTCGGTGGTGTAAACCTCGGAGGTGGCGATAACCTCGCCGTTGCTGGCCTTCAGGTTGAACTTGATCCCGGTCTTGACCGTTTTAATAGCAAACTTACCCACAGTGAAAAACCTCCCTGCAAAATAAAATCCCGCGGATTTTGTCAAATTCAGTATAGCAGTCCCAGGAGAGCCTGTCAATGCAAAAAAGGGAGGAAAGCAGGGCAACAGCATTTAAGCCCCCAATAAAATCGAGAGGAAAGTTTCTGGGTTAAGAGAAGCCCGAAAGCGGCGT
>OFFQ01001367.1_pt1 | contig 14547 bp, 10 predicted proteins | sample 1521411 | NCBI WGS metagenome assembly OFFQ01 (sample SAMEA3504110, study PRJEB24116) | mouse gut metagenome | biome: mouse gut; feature: mouse-associated habitat; material: faeces | place: Denmark | collected 2011 | reverse complement strand
TTGGCGGTTTCGCCGGTTGTCCCCGAAGGGGACGAGGCGAACGCCCTTTGAATAAACGTATAATGGCCGCTTGCGGACATTATACCGCAACCAGTAGGCTGTTTCAAGGGACTAGCGGTAAAAATTAGCGGCGCGGGGGGAAAGCGCTTCTATTCCATACAGGCCGCCAAAATATAATCGGTGAAGTAGGGCCGGGGAACAAAGCCTCCCTGGGGCCCCTGGCTGGTGATAACCGTCACCAGCTCCAGCTGGGGCACCACGATAATAAACTGCCCCCAGGCCCCAAAGGCCATGTAGGTATCGTACTGGGCCGGGCCGTAGGGCGGGGGATAGCTCCCGTAGGCCCCTTGGGTGTAGGGGCGTATCCACCACTGGTACCCGTAGGAACCGGCGCTGTCCCCGTAGCCGCCGTTCTGGGGGGTGGTGGATTCCTCCACCCAGCTTTCCGGCACCAGCTGCTCCCCCTTCCAGCTCCCCTTTTGCAGGTACAGCTGGCCGAAGCGGGCGGCGTCCCGGCTGCTGATTCGCACCCCATTGCCCCCGTCGGTGACCCCCTGGGGGTCGGTGCCCCAGGTGAGGGTCTCGATGCCCATGGGCGCAAAGAGGTTCTCCTGCCCGTATTCCAAAAGGCTTTTCCCCACAGCCGCCTCCAGGGCTGCCGCCAACAGATGGGTGTTGCCGGTGCTGTAGTTAAATACCGCCCCTGGCTGGGCCACCTGCTGCCGCCCCAGTATATAGTCCACCCAGTTTTCGGCGGTTTGGAACTCCATCCAGTTGGTGGGGCCGGTCCACTCCCGCCACTCCAGGCCGGAGGTGTGGGTGAGGAGGTGCCGGAGGGTCAGCTCCTTTTTGCTCCCCTCCAGCTGCGCCACCTGGGGGAGATAGTCGGAGAGAAGGTCGTCCACCCCGCCGATATACCCCTGCTGGATGGCGATGCCTACCAGGGCGCTGGTGATGGACTTGGAGCAGGAGTGGACGGGAAAGGCGCTGGTTTCGTCGTACCCTTCCTTATAATACTCATCCACAATCACCCCGTCCCGGACCGTGACCATGGAGGAAACGGTGGTTCCGGGGAGTATCTGGTGAAGGTGGTCCAGCACCTCTGGGTCCATCCGGTGGTTTTCCGGGGCGTCAAACCCCAAGCTGTTGTCTATTTCCGGCTCCGGCGCTGGTTCCGGCTCCGGCTGGGATTGGGAGCTTGGGGAAACAGAGGGAGCGGGAGGGGCCTCTATGCTCCCGGAGGAGGGAGCCTTCTGCCCTCCGCAGGCGGAAAGGCTTAGTAGAGCGGCTAAAAGCAGGGCCAGTACACGGTATTTCATAAGGGCAGCTTCCTTTCTTTTTCCCTTTGGGCCTCCGGCGGTCATCCCTCATCGGGGGGACCGTACCCCGCCAGGCCGAAGACCGGCGGCACGTCATCCAGGGTCATAGGGGGCAGGGGGCCGTGCTCCGCCTCCCAGGTGTCCAGTTCCTTCCCCGCCTGGGCCCGCAGGGCGTTAATATCCGGCGGCGGCGCCTCCTCAAAGAGATACCGCTCCGGGGTGGGGTAATCCTGGGGGCAGGACGGGGCCAGCCAGTTCTCCTCCACCTCCTGGGCCTGCTCCGGGGTCAGCAGGCCGGAATCCACAAGGTTCTGTCCCCACCGGTGGGAGGCGGAAAGGGTGGCGTCCCCCCGGAGGAAATACCGGTAACGCACCGTCCCCCGCCGGGAGATGTTGTCCTCCAGCTGGCAGTCCAGGTGATACCAGGTTCCCTCCAGCCGCACCACCGTCCAGGCGTGGTCCACCAAATGCCCCTCCGCCGAATAGGTGAGGCCGGGGACATACTCCGCCGCAAGGCCCATCCCCCGCAGCACCAGGGTGAGGGCGGCGGCGTAGTCCTCGCACATCCCCACCCCGTACTTCAGGGGGCTGATGGCCCGCTGCTCCAGAAAGGGGACCGGCTCCTCTCCCCCGCCGTGTATCCGCCAAAGCTCCCCCCCGATGGGCTCCTCCATCACCGTGTGGACAATCATGCTGTCAAAGGCGGCCTTGGCCTTCTGGTAATCGCTCATGCCGGGGAGCAGAAGGGCCGATACCCGCTCCTCCACCAGCGCCTGGACATAGGGGTGGAGCTCCCCTCCCGGAAGCGGCTCCTCCGGGGATATGTTGGAGCGGATATATACCGTGGAAAGCCCCGCCTCCCGGGCGCCCTGGATGTCGCACACGCCGTCGTTGCCGGTCATGACGGCGTGCTCCACGGCGATCCCACGCTCTTTCAGGAGGATGTCGAAAAACCGGCGGTCCGGCTTTTTGCAGCCGTAGTCCGAGGAGAGATATATCCCATCGAACAGCGGCTCGATCCCCAGCGTTTTCAGTTCGTAAGCGGTGAAGATACGCTGGGCGTTGGAGAGCAGCCAGATACGCTGCCCGTTGGCGCGGAGGGCCTTCAGCAGTTCCGCCGCGCCGTCGTAGAGGCGGATGTAGTCCAGAGACTCCTTCCGGAACCGCTCCCCGGTGCGGACGGCCAGGTCCAGGCTGGCGTCGGTCCCCTTCTGCCGGTAGAGCGCCTGGAAGACAAATTCCAGCTGGATCTCCGGGTGGGCCTCGTGGGCGTCATTGCGCAGGGAGGTCCCGCACTCCATCTGCCGGACGGTCCGTATATAGGCCTCCTGCAGTTCCTCCGGGGCGTACGGCGCGCCGTGCTCCCGGTACCAGGCGGCCAGGTCCTCCCAGAGCTGCGGACGCTCCTCGTCAGTATGGATATCCACCAAAGTACCGTACAGGTCAAAAATGCAGTCTTGATATCGCATGGTCACCGCTTCCTTCGATAGAGCATCTGGGCTTCATAGGGCCGGAGCACACCGGCGGCGGGCTCATAGTTGGACAGCAGGAGCTCCGCGTTTGCAAAGGGTTCCGGCCGCAGGTAGGGCACGGACTCGCCGGTGAAGTTGCAGACCACCAGCAGCTCCTCCGTCTCCGCAGACCGGGTATAGGTGAACAGCTGCTCGCTCTCGGGCTCCAGCAGCGTGAAGCTTCCGTCCTGGAAGACCGGGTAGCACTTGCGCAGGGCGATGAGGGACTGGTAGTAGAAGAATACGGAGCCCGGATCGGCCAGGGCCGCCTGGGCGTTGATCTCGCGGTAATTGGGGTTCACCGGGAGCCAGGGCTCCGCCTGGGAAAACCCGGCGTGCTCCGCCGCCGACCACTGCATGGGCGTGCGGGCGTTGTCCCGGCCCCGGGCGTAGATGGAGGCCATGACCTCCTCCTCGCCGTACCCCTTCGCCAGACGTTCGGCGTAAAGGTTTTTGATCTCAAGGTCGTCATAGGCCTCGATGGGGAGACGGATGTTGGTCATGCCCAGCTCCTCGCCCTGGTAGATGTAGGGCGTGCCCTCCAGGCCGTAGAGCATGGTGGCCAGCATCTTGGCGGACTCCACCCGGTATTTCCCGTCGTCCCCCCAGCGGGAAACGACCCGGGGCAGGTCGTGGTTGTTCATGAACAGGCTGTTCCAGCCCTGGCCGTGGAGCCCCTGCTGCCACCGCTCCACGCACCGCTTCAGCCGGACCAGGGGCAGGGGTATCCAGTCCCACTTCTCGCCGCCGGGCCTCTGGTCCAGGCAGATGTGCTCGAATTGGAACACCATGCTCAGCTCCCGGCCGTCCTGGGCGCTGTACTTCCTGGCGCGCTCCACATCGGCGCCCCACGCCTCCCCTACGGTGACCAGGCCCTCCTCGATGAACGCCTCCCGGGACAGCTCCTCCAGGAACTCGTGGAGCCGGGGGCCGTTGCCGGTGATCTTCCGGTCCGGGTCCTTGGCGATCTGGTCGATGACGTCCAGCCGGAAGCCCTCCACGCCCTTGTCCACCCAGAAGCGGATCATATCGTACAGCTCCCGGCGGAGGACGGGGTTCTCCCAGTTCAGATCCGGCTGCTGCACGGCGAACTGGTGGAAGTAATACTGCCGCAAGTGGGGCACATAGGTCCACATGGAGCCGCCGAACACCGCCTGCATGTCGTTGGGCGGCGCGTCCGGCGTACCGTCCCGCCAGACGTAGTAGTCGTGGTATGGATTTTCCCGGTCTTTCAGCGCCTCCTGGAACCAGCGGTGCTGGTCGGAGGTGTGGTTGAGCACCAGGTCCATGATGATGGAGATGCCCCGCTTTTTCGCCTCCCGGATCAGCAGTTCCATGTCCTCCATGGTGCCGAAGGTGGGCCAAATAGCCTGGTAGTCAGAGATGTCGTAGCCGTTGTCCACCTGGGGCGAGGCGCACACCGGCGAGAGCCAGATGCCGTCAACGCCCAGCTTCTCCAGATAACCCAGCTTCTGGATGATGCCCCGGATATCTCCGATGCCGTCGCCGTTGGCGTCCAGGAAGCTCTTGGGATAGATTTGATAGAACACGGCGGACTTCCACCAGCCGAATTTCGTCTTGTCCAGCATATACACGCCTCCTCCGTTATCCTTCGATCCGCTCCAGGGCCTCATAGACCCGCAGCAGCTCGCCTACGCTCCAAGCCTGGGCAAAGCAGCCCTTGGAGGGACCCGGTTCCCCGCCGTCGTAGATCTCCGGCAGCTGTCCCACGCAGCCCTCCCGGAGCATGGTCTCCATGGTCCCCAGCTGCTCCCGGACTTGGGCGGCCGCCTGGGGCGTGCCGCCGTGGACCTTCAGCCAGGCCAGGTAATAGGCCCCCAGGGGGTAGGGCCAGATGGTCCCCTGGTGGTAGGCCATGTCCCGCTCCCGCTGCTCCCCGCCGTAGGAGGGGTGGAATTCCGGGTCCTCCGGGGACAGGGTCCGCAGGCCGAAGGGGGTATAGAGGTGCTGCCGGACGCTCTCCACCACCCGGCGCTCCTGCTCGGGGGACAGCATAGTGAAGGGCATGGTCAGCGCCCAGATCTGGTTGCACCGGAGCTGCTCGTCCGCGCCGGTGCCGGAGATGACATCCTTCAGATAGCCCTTTTCCTCCATCCAGAACAGCTCCGTGAAGGACTGCTTTACCCGCTCGGCCAGCAGCCCGTAGGGCGCTCCGTCCACGCCCGCTATGGGCGCCAGCTCCTGGAGGATCCGCAGGGCGTTGTACCAATAGGCGTTGATCTCCACCGGCTTGCCGTGGCGGGGAGTGGGCAGGATGCCCTCTACGCAGACGTCCATCCACGTCACCTGGTCCTTCCCCTTGCCGGCGTGGATCAGGCCGTCTCCGTCCATACCGATGTCGTGGCGGGTCCCCTTCTGGTAGGCCTCCACGATCCGGGCCATCACCGGCCAAGCTTCCCGCACGAAGTCCCCGTCTCCGGTCCTCTGCCAGTACAGCCAGACGCAGTTGATGAGCAGCAGCGCCGCGTCCACGGTGTTGTAGCGGGGCTCCTCCCCGCCCTCGGGGAACAGGTTGGGCACCAGGCCGTCCCGCTCATAGGCCAGGAAGGTCCGCAGGATGCTCCGGGCCGTCTCGTACCGCCCCGTGGCCAGCACGCAGCCGGGCAGGGCGATCATGGTGTCCCGACCCCAATCACCGAAGTAGGGGTAGCCCGCCAGGATCGTCTTTCCGCCGGTGGAGGGCCGGTAGGCGATGAAGTGGTCCGCGCTCCGGGCCAGCTCCCGGGCAACGGGGTCCTTGAAGCCGGAGTCCTCCAGGAGTGCGCGCTGCCGCGCCTCGGAGTCCCGGAGGATCTCCGCCCCCGTTTTATCGGAGGGCTCTGTGGAAAACACCAGCTCCAGCCGTCCGTCCTCCCCCTGGGGCACCGTCAGCTCCGCGGCGGTACAGATCAGCCCCAGGCCCTTCTCCCGGCGGCCGTCCTTCCGGTCGTCCTCGTAGAACAGTACCTCGCAGTCCTGTGGGACATCGGACAGCCCGGCGCTGCTTTTCACGTATAATGTCAGCCCTTCTCCCTGGATCTTCCCGCCGCCGCAGCGCAGGGAGATCTGGGACTGCCGGGCCTCTCCCTTGGGGGAGAATTGGAGCACGGGGGTCACCCGCAGGGTGCAGGGGGCGTCCGACCGGTTCTCCACCGTATAGACCACCGCCGCCGCGTTCACGCCGTGCTCCATGCCGAAGCGCCGGACGGCCCGAACGCCGCCAACCTGATACTGCCAGCAGGGGCCGTCCTCCCAGGTGAAGGAGGTCAGACGCCGCCAGCCGTCCTCCGCCTGCCTTTCACCGTCGAAGGTCTGGCTGGAGAGGAAGACGGAGCCGTCCTCCCCGGACAGCGTCTCAGACAGACGGTGTACCAGGTTGAAGCGCTGGCTGGGCGTGTCCGCCGCCACCAGCAGGCCCTGGTCGTTGCGGGTGAAGGAGAAGGCCGCCGAGGTGGACGCATAGCCGCCCAGGCCGTTGGCCAGCAGCCAGCAGGTCCCCTCCGCCTGCGGCAGGGTAAGGATATCCTTCCGATCATACACAAATTTCATCTTGCTGCCTCCTTCATCGCTGTCCTAAGATCAAAGCCGACACAGGCTCCAGGACCGCCGCGTCCCGCACCACACGGGGCTCCCGCCACGCGAAGCTGGAGCGCGCGTCCGCCAGAATTTCCCAATCGCCCCGGGGCAGGGGCAGAGAGACCTCCTCCTTTGCGGCGCTGTACGCCATGAAGAGCCGCTTCCAGGGACCGCCCTCCCCCCGGTTGTCCACCAGGACCGCCCCGCAGTCCTCCGCCGGGACCGTTACCGCCAGGAGCCGCTTCGCCGCCTCCGGCGTCTTGTCCCGCAATCCGGGCAGGCGCATCCGCAGGGCCAGCAGGCCCCGATAGTATTCCACCAGCTCCCGGTTCTCCCAGGCCCGGCTCCAGTCCAACTGGTTGACCTCCACCGGGGAGGCGTAGGTGTTTTTGACGCCTCCCTTGGTCCGGGCAAATTCCTCGCCGGATAGGAAGAATAAATGGCCCTGGCAGGTGAAATTGACCGCCGCCGCCAGCCGGTTCTGCCACAGGAGCTCCGGCGGGCACAGCTGGAACCGGCGCTCCGGGTCTCCGGTCATGACCAGGCGGTCCCACAGGGTCCAGTCATCGTGGCAGGACAGATAGTTCACCGTCTGGGAGGGGGCCTTGGCGCCGCCCTCCGTACAGCCGGCCCAGCCCTTGACGCAGCAGGCCAGCCGCTCCGCGTCCAGCCCGCCGCCGTTGACGAACCCCGCCGCGTCCTCGCTCCACAGATCCCCCTTGACCGCGTCCCGGGTATCGTCGCAGAAGGCGCTGACCTGTACGTCCAGGTTGGCCAGATGCCCCTTGTCCGCCAGTACCGTCCCCGGGACGGCGTTCGTCTCCGCCGCCGACCAGGGCTCTCCCAGGATCAGCTTCTCGCCCCGGCCCCAGCGCCGGTCCAGCTCCCGCCGGATGCGGTCCATCAGCGGGACGTCCATCAGGCCCATCAGGTCGAACCGGAAGCCGTCGATATGGTACTCCTCCGCCCAGTAGAGGACGGAGTCCAATATATATTGCGCGCACATGCTCCGCTCGGTGGCCAGGTCATTGCCGCACCCGGAGCCGTCGGAGGGCGTCCCGTCCGGCTTCTGCCGGTAATAATACCAGGGCACGGTCCGCCACAGCCAGGAATCCAATCGGTAGGTGTGGTTGTAGACCACGTCCATGATGACCCGCAGGCCGTTGCTGTGGAGGGCCTGCACGGCCTCCTTCAGTTCCCGTATCCGCACCGCCCCGTCCCGGGGATCAGTGGCGTAGGAGCCCTCCGGGACGTTGTAGTTGACGGGGTCGTAGCCCCAGTTGAACGCCGCCGGATCGCCGCCCTCGTCCACGGAACCGTAGTCGAAGACGGGCATCAGCTGGACGTGGGTCACCCCCAGGCCCTTTACGTAGGACAGGCAGGTGGGGTGCTTCCCGTCCCCGTTCAGGGTGGTGTCCTCCAGGCAGAGCGCCTTGAATTTCCCCCGGTACGCTTCCGGCACGCCGGAGGCGGGGTCCCAGGAGAAGTCCTTGACGTGAATTTCATAGATCACCGTCTCCGGCGGCAGAGGGGGCGCGTGGTCCTCCGGCCAGCCCGCCGGGTCGGTCCGGGACAGGTCGATGATCATGCTCCGCTCGCCGTTGAGGCCGCAGGCACGGGCGTAGGGGTCCGCCGTGGCGCGGGCCTCCCCGTCCACGGTGACCAGATAGTCGTAATAGACCCCGTCCAGGTCCTTCTCCGTGATGTAAGTCCACAGCCCCCGTTTCTCCGGGCGGAGGGGGATCTGCTCCAGCGGGCCGCCGCCCGTCCCCTCCCGGTAGAGCCGGAGGATAACGTCCTGGGCGGTGGGCGCCCACAGGCGGAAGACCGTCCCCCGCGCCCCGCAAAAGGCGCCCAGGGGAACGTCGCAGTGATAGGCCTCTTGAAAGGCGGGAGAGTCAAAGCGTTCTTTCATACTCAGCATATGGGCAGCTCCTCTACAGAAATAACGGCCTGAAACCAACGTTCCGCCGTCCGGCAGGGTATGTTGCCTGTCTTCCTCCCGGTAGGACAACAGGCCCTGCCAAAACGACAGGGCCTGCTGCACGGGAAGAGGAGGGAGTAACAAAAAGAGATCGGCGTTTCGTACAGACATGAGGCGCAGGCTTTGTCGGACCCACTATCGCGTCACCGCAGGCCCGATGGGCATTCCCGGCATCCATCAGGGCCCGCTCCCAAAAGCTTCCTCCGGAGGCGCGGACCGCCCGGCGGAAGCTAATCGATTAACTTGCGTCATATTATAATTAGCCCTCACAAAAATGTCAAGCAAAATTTTCCGGTGAAGGGTGTAGAAAAATCCGGTCGAATAATTGACATCCGGAGGGAATCCATATATACTAAATTTGCATTAACCGATTAGCCTGGCATGGAGAATGATGTTATGAACTTGAAAACCATCGCGAAGCTGGCGGGCGTCAGCACGGTCACCGTGTCCAACGTGATGAACGGGAAGCACAACAAGGCGTCCAGGGAGACCATCGAGCGGGTCCAGAAGATCATCGAGGAGACCGGCTACCACCCCAGCGCCACGGCCCGGAGCCTCATCATGAAGCGCAGCCGCATTATCGCCGTGGTGATCCCCAACCTGCACGCGGAGGAGTCCTTCTCCGCCAGCCCCTACAACACCCAGATCCTGGGCTACCTGGAGCGCTATATCCGCAGCCGGGGCTACTACATGATGCTCCGGTGCGTGGTGCAGAGCTTCGAAGTCCTCTCGGACCTGGCCACCTGGAACATCGACGGGGCCTTCCTGCTGGGAGTGGCCGCGGATGATGCTCTGGAGCTGCAAAAGAAGATGGACATCCCGGCGGTCTTCATCGACACCGACACGGAGGACGGCTCCCTGGTGACGGTCACCATCGAGGACCGCAAGGGCGGGTATCTGGCGGCCAGGCACCTTCTGGACAAGGGACACCGGCAGATCGCCTTCATCAGCACCTCCACGAAGTCCCCCGGCGTGATGCAGGAGCGGTACCGGGGCTTCTGCGACGCCTACCGGGAGCTGGGGATCGAGCTGCCGCCGGACCACCTCATCGGGACCGAGAACGTCTTCTACGAGCAGGGTGTGGAGGCCGGAAAGCTGATCGCCGCCTCCCGGCCCGAATGCACGGCGGCGGTGGCGGCAGCGGACATGCTGGCCTTCGGTGTGATGGAGGGCCTGCGCCTGGGCGGGCGGCGCGTGCCGGAGGATGTCTCCATCGTCGGCTACGACGATCTTCCGGAGTGCCAGTACACCCACCCCAGGCTGACCAGCATTTCCCAGCACCTGGAGGAAAAAGCCCTATGCGCCGGAAAAGCGCTCTTCTCCATGCTCCGGAACAAACCCGCCGCCCGCCACCAGACGGTGGACGTGGAACTGATAGAGCGGCAGTCCGTGATCGACATCACGGACCGGCGTCTGAAAGGAGACACGCAATGAACATTTACAAATCCTGTCCCGTATTGGAGAGCGAGAGATTCCTGCTGCGGCTGACCGAACAGAACGACCTCGGCGACCTGCTGGCGGTCTACAGCGACAGGAACGCCCTGCCTTTCTTTAACAGTGACAACTGCGACGGGGACAATTTCTACTACAACACAGCGGAACGAATGGCGGAGGCCTACGATTTCTGGAAGCTCTCCTATGAGAACGGCTGGTTCGCCCGGCTCTCCATCATCGACAAGGCCGCGTCACGCGCGGTAGGGACCGTGGAGCTGTGCCTGAGGGTTTCGGAAGACCCGTTCAACAACATGGGAATTTTGCGCGTGGACGTCAGAAGTGACTACGAGACTGAGGACGCCCTGTACGAGATCGTCTCCCTCACAGCGCCCCGCATGGCGGACCTGCTGGGCTGCGCCGGGATACTGACGAAAGCCCCCCTGTACGCGGTGGAGCGGATCAAGGCGCTGCAGAGGGCGGGCTTTACAAGATCCGAGCATCTGCTGATCGGAAAGACCGGGTACGCCTACGACGGCTATTGGACGCTGCCGTAAGCGCGGGCCGCTCCCTCTTGCAAAAGAGCAGACCACTTTTTGTCGGCCAGTTAATCGATAAACTTACATACTCTTGAAAGGAGCGCACCATCATGCCGGACAACTACAGGCTGCAGCTGCGGCCAAAGGCCAGGGCGGAGGCCACGATCACAGGGGACTGCTGGCGGTTCACCATCCTGACGAACGCCCTCATCCGCATGGAGTACCAGCCGGAGGGACTTTTTACGGACGAGGCGACACAGACCATCCTTTGCCGGGACTTCCCAGTGCCGGACTTCCAAGTCATTGAGGAGGAGGGGCGGCTGGAGATCGTTACGGAAAAACTCCGCCTCTGCTACAACAAGAAGCCCTTTTCCCCGGAGGGCCTCTCCGTGCGGCTGAAGGAGAGCTTCCACGTCCACGGCTCCATCTGGCGGTACGGAGACGCCGTCGGGGACCTGAAGGGCACGGCCCGGACCCTGGACGGCGTGAACGGCGCGGCGGAGCTGGAGAGCGGCCTGCTGTCCAGGGGCGGCTACACCGTGCTGGACGACGGCAAAAGCGCCCTGGTGACGGAGGACCAATGGGTCCGGCCCCGGGGCCGCGAGGCCGTGGACCTGTACTTTTTCGGATACGGCCACAGCTACATGGAGTGCCTCCGGGACTTCTACCGCCTCAGCGGGCACACGCCCCTGCTGCCCCGGTACGCGCTGGGCAACTGGTGGAGCCGCTTCTACCGGTACACGGAGGAGAGCTATCTGGAGCTGATGGAGGATTTTCACGCCCGGGAGCTCCCCTTCTCCGTGGCGGTGATCGACATGGACTGGCACCTGACGGAGATCCCGGCCAAGTACGGCAGCGGCTGGACGGGGTACACCTGGAACCGGGACTTCTTCCCCGACCCCAAGCGGTTCCTGGACCGGCTCCACCGCCGGGGGATGCACGTGACCCTGAACCTCCATCCGGCGTCGGGCGTCAGCGCCCACGAGGAGGCGTATCCCGCCATGGCGGAGGCCCTGGGGGTGGAGGGCGGGGAGAACATCCCCTTCGAGCCCACGGACCCCAAGTTCATGGACGCCTACTTCAAGTACCTCCACCACCCCCTCGAGGAGGAGGGAGTGGACTTCTGGTGGGTGGACTGGCAGCAGGGGGAGCACTCCTCCATGGCGGGCATCGATCCCTTGTGGATGCTCAACCATCTGCACTTTCTGGACAGCGGCCGGGAGGGGAAGCTGCCCCTGACCTTCTCCCGCTACGCCGGTCTGGGGAGCCACCGCTATCCGGTGGGCTTCTCCGGCGACACGGTGACCAGCTGGGAGAGCCTGGCCTTCCAGCCCTACTTTACCGCCAACGCCAGCAACGCGGGCTATACCTGGTGGAGCCATGACATCGGCGGCCACATGCTGGGCAGGCGCGATGACGAGCTGACGGTGCGCTGGGTCCAGTTCGGCGTGTTCTCCCCCATCATGCGCCTCCACAGCAGCAGCAGTCCCTTCTATGGAAAGGAGCCCTGGAACTACGGCATGGAGGCGGAACAGATCCTGTCCGGCTTCCTGCGCCTGCGCCACAGGATGATCCCCTACCTCCACACCATGAACTACCTGACGGCGGAGGAGGGCGCGCCCCTGCTGCGGCCCATGTACTACCATCACGACGCCTGGGAAGCCTACACGGTCCCCAACCAGTACTACTTCGGCACGGAGATGATCGCCTGTCCCATCACTGCCCCGGCGGACCCCCGGACGGGGCTGGCCTCCTTCCACGCATGGCTCCCGGAGGGGACTTATTTCGATTTCTTCACCAAGAACGTCTACCGAGGCGGCGGGAGGACCGCCCTCTACCGGCCTCTGCGCTGCTTCCCGGTGCTGATCCCGGCGGGGGGCATCCTGCCTCTGGCCGGAGAGTGCATGACCAGCCATCTCGCCAACCCCGAGGTCCTGGAGGTCCAGGTCTACCACGGCGCGGAGGGGAGCTTCCTGATGGTAGAGGACGACTGCTCCGGCCGCCGGTCCTCCCCGGTGGCGAAGACCCGGTTCACCTACACGCTGCCGGGAGAGAAGGAGGCCGTTTTCCGGATGGAGCTGGAGGGCGAAGCCGATGGGATCGTCCCGGCAAACCGCACCTATCAGGTCACCCTCTTCGGCGTCCGGGAGCCGGAGGACGTGCTGGTAAACGGCGCTGCGGAAGTTCAGCAGACCTACCGCGAGGAGGAGAAGGCCCTGTGCGTCACCCTCGGCGGCGAATCTATCCAGGCGTTCGAGATCCGGGTCAAGCTCCCGGACCAGGCGGTCCAAGGGCCGGATAAGCTCCGGCAGATCTTCACGATCCTCCAGCACGCGCAGATCGAGTACGAATTGAAGGACCGGATCTACGAGGCCGTGAACCGGGGCAGGGATACGGCGAAGACCCTGGCGGCTCTGGCGGAGCTGGGGGTGGAGCCGTCCCTGTACGGCGCGGTGGCGGAGATATTGACTATGGACCTGTAAACCGCGCCGGAGCGCAGAAATGGAGCCGGAGACCCCGCAGGGTCCCCGGTTCCACGCCTTTTCGCCCTTTTGTATAGAATGTCAGATTTTTACGGGAAAGCCCCGGCAAAAAAGAGTGCTTTTTAAAAAAGAAATTCCGATCTGCTTCTAAAACGCAGGATTTTTTCATAGAATGCAATGGAAAAGTAGTGAAAATCCACAGGTTTGGGAGGCGCGTTTCTTTGCATCTGAGTACTTGACATTTTCAGTACAAGCAATATAATAGTGGTGGTTTACCGATTAAGTAATGCAAGAACATCGATAAACCTACACAAAACTTTTAGGAGGATTTTTCAATGAAGAAAGCACTTGCCCTGATCCTGACTTTCGTTATGATGTTGAGCCTGGCCGCCTGCGGCGGCGGGAACGACAACAAGGCGCCGGACGATTCCGGCTCCAGCACCCCCAGCACCGACGCTGCCAACTCCGGCGGCGAGCCCACGGAGGTCCAGGACGTGACCCTGAAGATCTGGACCGCTTCCGAAGAGCTGGAGCTCATGAAGAAGATGGGCGAATCCTTTGCTGCCGCCCACCCCGAGTACAACCTCACCTTTGACATCTCCGAGATGGGCATTGACGAGGCCAACGCAAACCTGAAGACCGACGCCGACTCCGCGGCCGACATCTTCCAGCTGGCTTCCGGCGGCATCCCCGAGCTGACCCAGAAGGGCCTGCTGCTCCCCATCGGCTATGACGAGGCCGGCCTGCGCAGCCTCTATCCCGAGGGAGCCATCTCCGCTGTCTGCGGCGATGACGGTCTGATCTACGCCGTTCCCTTCACTCCCAACACCTTCTTCATGTACTACAACAAGTCCATGTTCACCGAGGATGAGGTGAAGAGCGTGGAGACCATGCTGGCCAAGGACCTGGGCGAGGGCGTCTATAACTTCTCCTTCCAGGTCAGCGGCCCCTGGTACCTGGAGTCCTTCTTCTATGCCGCCGGCTGCACCCTGTTTGGCCCTGACGGCAAGGACGCCTCCTCCATGGATTGGAACAACGCCAACGGCCTCGCCGCCGGCAAGTACATGATTGACCTGGTCAACAACCCCAAGTATGTGGAGGACAAGGACGGCATCGCCATGAGCCTGCTGCGCGAGGGCAAGCTGGCTGCCTATGTGGACGGCACCTGGAACGCCGGCCCCGTGCAGGAGGCCCTGGGCGAGAACTACGCCGCCGCTCCCCTGCCCACCATCAACATCAACGGCCAGGACAGCCAGCTGCGCAACTTCGCCGACTATAAGACCTACGCCGTCAAGTCCAGCACTGCCTATCCTCTGGCCGCCCAGCAGTTTGCCGAGTGGATCTGCAACGAGGAGAATCAGCTGGCCCGCTATGAGGACCAGGGCGTGCCTCCCTGCATCTCCAGCCTGGCCGGCCAGCTGTCCGACGACATAGCTCTGGCCGCCCTGCTGGCTCAGTCCGAATACGCCGTGGCGCAGCCCAACATCCCCCAGATCAACGAGTACTGGACGCCCGCCACCGCTCTGGGCGAGGGCATCTACAACAAGGAGATCACCGAGGATAACCTCCAGGAGAAGCTGGACCAGCTGGTAGACGCGGTCACCAGCACCCTGGTCAGCTAAGACAGCGGAAGCAGGTACATATATGCGTTCGGCAAGACTTATGATGAGGGGCGCGCCCCTCATCCCAGTCCCCCGGGGACTG
>OFFQ01001366.1_pt1 | contig 14549 bp, 15 predicted proteins | sample 1521411 | NCBI WGS metagenome assembly OFFQ01 (sample SAMEA3504110, study PRJEB24116) | mouse gut metagenome | biome: mouse gut; feature: mouse-associated habitat; material: faeces | place: Denmark | collected 2011 | reverse complement strand
GGAACGGCAAAATTTTTTACACTTCTTTTACTTCTTTATCTCACATGAGCAAATGGGCAGGGCGTAGAAGCACCTTCTTCTGCGATATTGCAGAACCTCAATACTCGTTGCAATATAAAACCGCCTCTACTTTTGTAGGGGCGATTTTTCGTTTCATACTGTTACGTTTTTTAGAAAATCTGAGCGGGGAATATACGGGAGATTAAGCTGGCACCCCATGCGGTTGAGTTCGTTCAGCTTGATAAGCATTAGATTGATATTTGTCCCTATGATCGACGAAAGCTGTACCACATCATACCCCTGGCCCACAAGCTCAAACAGTTCCTCGTTGTCGATCCGTAAATGGGCTGAAAAGGCATTGGCCTCATACTCCATCTCGTTCCGCATATCAAAAAGGGTAAACTCTTGGAGGCCCATCCCGACCTTGGCCTGCTCCCTATGAAGGGCATCGTGGCCGATCTCGTGGCCGCAGACCATTTGAGTTGTAATGTAGTCCATGTTGGAGTTCAACAAGATGTGTCTCTCCTTGTGCTGGTAGCTATACATCCCCAGCAACTCCTTGAAATCATCAATATGGTGTATGTAAATGCCAATTTCACAGGCGATCCGCAAGGTGTCTCGTGTTCCGCAGCATTTCACAAGCTCGTTGGCCTTACGATAGATCGTTTCCGCTCTTTGCAGCATAGATGTTCCACCCCCAAAAGCGCAAAAGCTCCCTTGTATCACAAATTATACATAGGTTACTGTCCTATATTCAGGACTTTTTGAACTTTTTGGGCGTGTACTTCTGCACGTTCCTTGCTTTGGACTCCCAATAAATATCCTGCAACGCTTTCATTACAGCATCTTTATCTTCTTCAGACAGTGTACCGCCAGCGCACAGCCCGGAGAACCCCTCGATCACAGCCTGGGCCTGTGATGCCCCACGAGTGCCATACTGTTCGGCGGCATTGACCACAAATTCTTCATCTTCCGTCAAGAGGTAGTTTTTCTCAACATTGAGGGCTTTTGCCAGGGCCGCATAGGTTTCTCTTTTCCTGGGGTAACTATCCCCCTTTTCGTAGCTGACAATGGTGCGGAGTGCAACGTGAGCCGTTTCCGCAAGCTGCTTCTGTGTATAACCCATGTTGAGCCTTGCAGTTCTCACTTTTTCTGCAAACTTCATCATACCATCTCCATCGAATGTGCAATTAACCGCACATCCCCTATTGACATATGCAACCCGCTCGCCTATAATATGGGTGTGCGGTTGACCTGCACATATACTACAACAAGCTGCACATCATGTCAAGAGGGTGATGTCTTTTTTTGTCGAAAATCGCTTTAGAACGTGTAAACAACAGAAGCAGGTCTGTGGGCATACCATAGGAGGTGACCTAAAGATGGGCTACTTATCCCGGAATAACCTTGAAAAAATAGCAACCCGTATTTTTAATGACTACAAACATCTACCCCGATTTGCAGGCCAGCAGGTCGATCATGTTGACCCGGAAATCCTGGCCTGCGGACTTTGCGGCCTCCGCATTGACCATTTCCACCTGTCAAAAGACGGGCTGACCCTTGGAATGACCGCATTTAAGGAGATCGGCGTTGAAGTCTATGACGATAGTGGACAACCATTTTTCTACTACCTTGATGGGAGAACTCTCTTAGTAGAAGCAGACTTAAAGAACGATCCAACTCTGCATGGAAGGTATCACTTCACAACGGCACATGAAACGGCGCATCAAATTTTGGCTGACCTATACCCAACCAATAGGGTGATCCAAAACCGTATCATCTATTACCGGGGCCGCAGTCCACAATATCCCATCCATGATTGGGGCGAGTGGCAGGCTGACAATCTGGCATCGGCGCTCCTGCTCCCCATTGAAATCGTACATAGTGCGCTCTGCAAATTTAACTTGGGGAACGGTATTGACATATTGAATAGGATATACCGGCCAAAGGAATACAGGCAGTTTTGTGATATGGCCGAGTTCCTTGGCGTTTCAAAACAGGCTATGGCCATCAGACTGAAAAGACTTGGCCTGCTGAAAAAAGAATACTTGCAGAACCCTTATGCGCTGGCCGATGTCGAAAAGGAGGATGATGAATGATGGCTGAATCTATAAATGTTGCCGTCAGGTGCCCGGAATGTAACTGGCGTGTGATGGACAAAGTATCGCCCACTACGGGAAAAATTGAGATCAAGTGCCCCCACTGTCATAAAATTGTGGAAGTCGATCTGGCGTTGCGCCGGAAGGCGCTGCACCGACAGGCTGGGTAACTTCAAATATTACAAAGGAGGAAGTGACAACAGAATAAGGTCTAAGAGTACCGAGCAACGGGTCATCGTGCCGCAAAGCCGATAGTCACCAAATGGCCGGACATTAGGAATGTGAGGAGGCAAGCCCCCCTCCTATTCCTAATGCCCGGTCTTTTTTGTTGCCGCTCCAGAAATGGAGCAGGGAATGAACCTGTTTGTTTGGCAGGCGGCGCTTTGCCGTTATCCGTGATCTCCTGGATTTTTGGCCCTCAAAAATCCAAAAATTCAAGGAGATCACCAATGAAAACTACATATTTGATCTATAAGCAGGTAGATGGTGTCCAGCAGCTTGTCGTTGCGACGCAGGAGGAATGGGACGCTATTATGAAAGGCAACCGGGGCTTGCCCATAGAGCAGCGCCGGTGCTTTATGAAGGACTGTTTTACAGACGGGGACGAATTGGACTGTATGTTTATCGAAATGACCGCAGCCGAATATCGGGAGTGGAACAGCAAGAACACGGTTCACCAGCGGAAAAGGAAAATTGGTGTGCTTCACTCGCACCTCTCCCTGGACGCTGGCATCGCTGATACTGATGTTGAATCGCTCCATGAGTGTATCCCTTCTGACTTCAATCTTGAACGTCTTGCGATGGACACGGTTCTTATGGGCGAATTGAAGCAGGCACTTAAAGCGTGGAAACCCTGGGCGGAGGAGCTGCTGGAACTCTATCTGGCCGGGGCAAAGCGTTCCTGCACAAACAGTCTGTGCAAGAAGTACCGGCTCAGTGACCGGGCTGTTCAAAAGAGAAAAGCGGCCTTTGAAAAATTTGTTTTAGATTTTTTGAAAAAATAAGTTCGGTTTGAGGCGTTGAAAGTTGTAGTAGGGAGCTGAGAGGGCCACAAGCCCCTCAATGCTCCTTGACAACCGAATACCCATTCGTCAAGTACATCAGTTCCGATGTGCGAAAGCACGAGCCACCACAACAGGGTACGCCACGAAGCTGGATCGTTGGAGAACTATGAACCATTGAAATGAGGTTCCCTAAAGCTCCTATCCCAACCATGCCGAGCGAGAACTCCCTTTGTAAGTGCCGGGTTGCTCCCGGTATGGCGATGACAGTCGGAATGACAATGGTACTCCCGCCCAGCCACAGCCCTGCTACGCAGGATCACGCAATGGGGGCGGCTCTGTCAGAACGGCAGTTGGGGTGAAACTCCCGTGAGGTGGTGAGCAGGCCACCGCTTGACGACTTCCCAGGCTTCGGCCTGCACACGGGGTGTCGAGGACAAATAGTGTGCATTACATATCTGACCGCCAACGCGGGGACGGCCAATCGCCAGTTAAGATAATATGTCTCTGGATGGATTGGCGGTCAGGTGTGTTCTGCACACGTCCTGGGAAGTATATGGGTATTTGGCTGCAAGGGCAAATCACATAAAAGTGAGGTGTCCTTATGAAAAGGGAACGGCCAGACGAGGTACTGCGCGGCCAGATGTACTATGCCAATTTAGACCCGGTGATCGGCTCCGAACAGGGAGGGACGCGGCCTGTCCTTGTTATCCAGAATAATGTGGGGAACTGTTTCAGCCCCACCATCATCATTGCCCCCATCACCACCAGGGTGAAGAAACTCCGCCAGCCGACCCACATTGGCATCCCGCCGTTCTTCGGCCTCCCGCAAAGCTCTATGGCTATGCTGGAGCAGATCAGAACGATTGATAAGAGCAGGCTGGGCGATTATGTGGGCTGTCTGGACGATGATGTGATGGACTATATTGACGAGGCCCTTGGCATCAGCGTCGGCCTGCAAGACCCCAGCGACACAGCACAGGAGCGGCCCGCCGATAAACCGTGTGATGATGTGCCTGATGAAATGGTGCTGACGCTTTGCGGCACCTGCCTCAAACAGTTTATTTACTCGCCTGAACACATCGTCAGGCGGATCGACCGTACTCAAACTAAAGAACCTTGTATGTACTGCCACGTCCGGGACGGCTACGATTACCGCATCATCCACAAGAAAAAGCGCCTGGGCGACGACAGGTATTAAAAGCTGGCTCTTTATTTGGAGGATGTATGAATAAACTCATATCCAGGAAAGAGGCGGCAAAGATATTGGGGATCAGCCTTGCGACCTTGGACGCCGCCCGAAATAATGGGCTAATCTCCTATGTTCAATATGTTGAAAACGGTTGTGTGTATTTTACGGAGGCCGGTCTGCAAGAGTATATTGCAAAATCCACGCACAGGGCAAAGCCGCTGGAAAAACGCACGGCCTATCGCACCCCCAAAGCAAGGCGATAAAGGAAATCGCACAATTGCTGAAATTTCGAGATTTTGATAAAACAACAGCACCGATAAAATCTTGGAGGTGACTACAATGGCAAGAAGAAGCCGTATTCCACAGTATGGAACGGTAGAAATCAATGGAATCCAATATTATAAGACCTACGTTGAGGATGCCGAGGGCAAAAGAATTGCTATCTATGGAAAGACACGAAATGAACTATACGATAAGGAGTTGGAAATTCAAGAACTGATTTCAACCAACGCCTACCAGCGAAAGACGCCCACCGTAGCTGAATATTGTGAAAAATGGCTGCTGATGCAATCAGTCCATGTTCGCTCAACGACCCTAAATGACTATACCTCAAAAGTCAGAAGGCATATCATATCTGAAATCGGCCACCTACATATGGCCGATGTTACCCCGGATGATATACAGGTAGCCCTTGTATCAGTATCAAAAAAGTCTGAATCAGTTTACAAGTCCATAGTTATTCTTTATAAATCCATCTTCCGTTCAGCCATAGCAAGCAAGGTCATTTTTGATGATCCAACGACCTACCTCAAAGCCACTGGCGGCGGTATCCCACAGAAAGACAAAGTTGCTCTTACCGATGAACAGGCAACTCGTCTTGTTGAAGCCGTTAAAGGATTGCCCCCTTATGTTTTTGTTATGCTTGGGCTTTACGCTGGTCTAAGGCGCGAAGAAATCCTTGGGTTAAAATGGGACTCCGTATTTCTTGACACAGACGCCCCATATTTGACAGTACAGAGAGCTTGGCACACGGAAAATAATAGGCCGGTCATTCTTACGGAGTTAAAAACCGATGCAGCTCACAGGAATATACCGTTGCCTGATTGTCTGTATGACTGTCTGAAAGAGGCCAAAGCAGCCTCTCACTCTCCCTATGTGGTGGCAAACCGTGCTGGGGAGCCGCTATCCTATACGCAGTTTAAGCGACTATGGCAGTACATTGTAACCAGGACTGCCAAGGAGCGCACCTATTATAGATATGTGGATGGAGAAAAGATAACACATACTATCAAACCTGTGCTGGGGGAAAAGGCAGCTCATAATGGTAAGGTCGTGTACTGTCTGGACTTTGAGGTGACGCCCCATCAGCTCCGCCACACCTATATTACAAATCTAATTCACGCATCAGTTGATCCCAAAACAGTCCAATATTTGGCCGGACATCAAAGCAGTAAGATTACAATGGACATTTATGCAAAAGTCAAATATAACAAGCCGGATGAAATCGCAGGCGCTTTAGGTGGTGCCTTTGCGGAATGGAATGCCCTTTAATCAGCCCACGCATATAGTTTGCAGTCAAAACAGAGTGGAGAGAAATCTCTGCTCTGTTTTTACATAAATCGCATCCTTGTAGCATAAGGGCATTTTTGATAAAACAAATTCGTCAGAAATGATAATCCAGTGAAAGCGAGGTACGATTTATGCCATCAAAAACAGTAAGCGCAAAGGAATATTCGACCACCACAATCAAAGGGGTTGAATATTTCCGCACCCGAATTACGGGCGTAGACGGAAAACGTGTTACCTTGTATGCCCGCACCAGCGAAGAACTGGCTCAGAAAGTGCAGGATGCCAAGCACGAGATTGTGGAAGCTAAGTTCCGCAAAGAAAATCCGACCGTAGCGGAGTATTGTCAGAAATGGCTATTGATGCAGTCAGCAAAGATTGCACCAAGGACTCTAAAGAACTACGAATCCAGCATGAGAAACTATATCATCAAGCCCCTTGGGGAACTCTATATGTCGGATGTGACTTGTGATGATATTCGCCTTGCGCTCGTGCCTGTTTCAAAGAAGTCGGCTTCTGTTTACAGCGTAGTAAATATGCTTATCAAGTGTGTGTTTTACTCCGCTGAACGCAGCCATATCATAGAGGACAACCCAGCAAAGGAAATTTCCGCCAAAGGCGGTACTCCGTCAAAGGGTAAAGAAGCCCTCACTGACACCCAAGTTAAACAGCTTTTGGAAGCCGTTCGCGGACTCCCCCCTCAGACCTTTGTTATGATCGGACTGTTTGCCGGTTTAAGACGCGAGGAAATTCTGGCACTCCAGTGGGACTGTGTATTTCTTGATGCCCCTACACCCTATATCTCTGTGAGGAGGGCGTGGAGGTCGGAACGCAACAGGCCCGTCATTTCTACAACATTAAAAACTGATACCGCAAATAGGGATATTCCCATCCCGAAGTGTCTTGTAGATCAGTTGAGAGAGGTCAAGGCAACCAGCATCTCAGAGTTCGTGATTGCGAACAGTGAGGGCAACCCATTGTCCTATTCCCAATTCAAAAGGCTTTGGCAGTATATCAATGTGAGAACCGCGATGGACAGGACATACTACAAGTATATAAATGGTCAGAGCATCAAATGTACGGTCACGGCATCGCTGGGTGAGAAATTAAAGAACAACCACAATATTGTTTGCACGATAGATACTCACATCACTCCTCACCAGCTCAGACACACCTATATCACAAACCTGATCCATGCCTCTGTTGACCCTAAGACTGTTCAGTATTTGGCAGGACATAAAAATTCCAAGGTAACTATGGACATCTACGCCAAGGTGAAGTATAATAGGCCCAGTGAGTTATCGCCGTTAATCAATGAAGCATTTGGGCAAAGGCCGGCGTAATTGATGTGATCGGCAGGATGTTGGCCTCCATCCGTTGAGTTAAATAATGGGCTAACTCGAACCGGCAACACCTGAAACGCAGTCGTATCAAGGGTTTGATGCGTTATAGGCTCCCAAGTACGGCCTCAAGGCCGCCCGTCGCGCGCCTCAGTTCAGCAAGCGTTAAAAACCCTCAAACCCCCGATGCCGCAAGGGCTATCCCACACAAGGACAACAACCAAATGACCGTTCGGAGCAGAACAAACAGGCAGCAATCATCATGATTGCTGCCTGTTTGCTGTAGTTGGCGCCCCTGATTCCAACACATACATCATTTGGCTCGCCAAAAAAATCTGCTCCAAGGCTTCTCTCTGAGAAATATACAGATTATCATGGGATGCTGGATTTCGATATGCGGCAAAAGCTCCTTCAAATAAAGATTGAATCCCGCGACGGTAATTGCGGTCACTCGCTGTTGCGTCGTTTGCGAAAGTATATACTCCTTTTTCACTTAAAAGAGCACCGATCAGTCCTGCTGCATTTGGAGGCGGAGAGGCTCCCGGTTTTAGCTCTAAGAATAATTCTCGCAGACGGCTCTCTACTTCTTTCATTGCTTTTTCAGCCGCTGAGGGAAAGTGACCATCAGCATACAATGGACCTGATATCCGTTGAATACGAGGATGTATCCTTGAGAAAAATTGAATGTTGATTGGTTCACTGTAAAGGTGCCTTTCAATTACGGAGAGTTCTGAAAATATCATTACATTCAACACCGGATTAGGTTGGAACCTGGGTGGTTGGTTTCTAATAAACAGTTGAGAGGATATACTGTAGAGCTGTGCGGAATAAAATGGGTAATCAAAATTAATACAGTTTGCAATGCACTGTATTCCGTTTAAAACATTAGCTTCGATGTTTGGCGTTATAATAAAGTTTATGTTTTGCCTAAGATAAGAGTTTATTTCGCTGATCCACTGGTGGAGTGCATCTAAATGAGTTCTATACGTTGTCTGCATATATCTGCTCCATTCTGATGTACATATAGTCAGCTATCTATAAAATCCGCAATGCCAAGCCCAAAGTATTTCTCAAAAAACACTTTGAATTTCTCAATAATGCCCTGTTTCTTTTTTGACCGATTTCCTCCACCAAAACGGGAAACGGGAGGCATCAGTTTATCAATATCCGTACCAGTGGTTTTGATAGCACCGTCCCGAAAGGCGTTTTCCATAAATTCCCTCGTTTCTATGGGCTTAAGATTTTCTCCAGAAACGATAGCCGTTAAATCAGCTTCTTCCTGCTCTGACACATACCGCCGCCAATCGCTTTGGACAGAACTCTCCACATTGACCCGGCTGATAAATTGCTCGATCAATTCCTTTTTACTACGGAGCTGGATACTGGCGTCAACGGCTTTGCGGATCGTAGACAATATCTCTTTGTCCTCACAGTTCCCATCGTGGTACTTCTCCACCAGCATCAGGATATAGTCGATATTGACCTCTACTTGCTTGATCAGCTCAATTTCAAAGATGATATCATCATTGATATTCTCTTTGCCGCCGCTATCTTTCCTGCGGTATTTGTCATATAGGTCGATATACTGGCTTTGATAATCCTGCAAGTCCCGTGCGGCAAAAGTCTGCATTTCTTCAAACTGATCAAACGAAGACAGGATATTCCGCAGAGACAAAATACTGCCAAAAAGTCGGATGAAATTCTTTTCTGCCTGATCTCCAACAATTTCCGCGCCCAGAGAAAATTCCGATTCCAGCTTTGCAATCAAGTCCACATAGCCGGGATGATGTCTGCCGTTGTCGTCCTCATATCCGCTGTAATAATCCGCAAAGCTTCTGAGCAGCACGATGCCATTAGCGTTTTTATCCCCAAACAAGGCGATGGCGTCATCGGTAGCCTGCTGCAAGTCCCGGAAACAGACGATATTACCATAGGTTTTTACGGAATTGAGGATGCGATTCGTCCGAGAATACGCCTGGATCAACCCGTGCATTTTCAGATTCTTGTCCACCCACAGGGTGTTTAGTGTGGTGGCGTCAAAGCCGGTCAGGAACATATTGACCACGATCAGCAAATCAACTTCCCGGTTTTTCACCCGCATGGACAGATCTTTATAATAATTCTGGAATTTATCGGCGGAGGTATCGAAGTTGGTGTTAAATGCCGCATTGTAATCCTTGATTGCACTGTCCAGAAAATCACGGGAGGTCTGGTCAAGGGCATCGGTATCAAACCCCTCCTCTCCCAGCACATCATCCAGGTCATCCTCGTTGGCGGCATAGCTGAAAATGGTGGCGACTGTAAACTGTTGGCTCTGCTGGGCAAGCTGTCTTTTGAATTCTGTGTAATACTTCATCGCCATAGGGATGGAACTGACCGCGAAGATGGAGTTGAAGCCCGCCACGCGCTGGCCCTTCAAAGAGTAATAGCTGTTGCGCTTGGTCTTTTGGTCGAAGTGCTCCAGAATATACGTTACGATTTCCTGGATGCGCTCCGGGGCGCCCATCGCCCGCTCGATGTCGATGGCCCGGACATCCTTATCCTTGATGTCGGCCTTCTTTTTTACCGTATCCACATAGTCGATGCGGAAGGGCAGGACATTCCCATCGTTGATGGCGTCCACAATGGTGTACGTGTGGAGCTGGTCGCCGAAAGTCTGAGGTGTGGTCAGCAGCGCCAGATGCTTGCTCTTCGCGGCGTTTTTGGCAAAAATCGGCGTGCCGGTAAACCCAAACAGGTGGTACTGCTTAAACGTTTTGACAATTTTGGCGTGCATATCCCCGAACTGGCTGCGGTGGCACTCATCAAAGATAATGACGCAGTGCTTGCCATATACGGCGTGGCACTTGTTCTTCGTAACGAAGTTGTCCAGCTTCTGAATCGTAGTGATGATAATGCGGGCTTTTGTGTCCTCCAACTGCCTTTGCAGAACCGCTGTTGATTTGTTGCTGTTGGCCGCCCCTTTCTCAAAACGGTCATACTCCTTCATGGTCTGATAGTCCAAGTCTTTACGGTCCACCACGAAAAGCACTTTGTCAATGTAGGGGAGCTGAGAGGCAAGCTGCGCAGTTTTAAAGGAGGTCAGGGTTTTGCCGCTGCCGGTGGTGTGCCAGATGTAGCCGCCTGCCTCAATACTCCCCATCTTCTTATAGTTGCTGGAAACCTCAATACGGCTCAAGAGCCGCTCCGTGGCCGCAATCTGATAGGGTCGCATAACCATCAGCATATCTTCCGAGGTGAACACGCAGTACCGAACCAGCACATTCAAGATAGTATGCTTGGCAAGGAAGGTCTTCGTAAAGTCAATCAAATCGGCTATGACCTTGTTGTTTCCATCTGCCCAGAAAGAGGTAAATTCAAAGCTGTTGCTGGTCTTTTTGGACCTCCGTCGTCCGGCCTCGTTCATCTCTTTCACATGGCTGGAGCGGGTAGTGTTGGAATAATACTTGGTATGCGTCCCGTTGGAGATCACGAAAATCTGTACTTTCCTGTAAATTGACATATACCTTCATTATTTGATATTTTACCACAAATCCAGCGTCAGGACAATATTGAATTGGCAAAAATTTTCGCTATCCAGCGTTGTAATCTTGGGGCTGAAAATGCTTGCAGGAAAGTACACATTCTTGATATTGCAGTTCCGGGAGGAAATAAGATGGGACATATCACAGAAGTTATTAAATACGAGGGCGACAATAGCACCTTCATATGGAAACATCCCTGTGAGGACTTCAATACAACGACTCAGTTGATTGTCCACGAATCACAGGAAGCAGTCTTTTTTCTGAATGGACAGGCCCTTGACTTGTTCGGACCAGGACGGTACACACTGGAAACGCAAAACGTTCCATTATTACGCAAACTAATTAATATTCCGACAGGTGGCGAAACTGCTTTTCACTGTGAGGTCTATTTTGTCAATAAGACCGAACAAATGGCGATTCGCTGGGGAACAGACAGTAAGGTACAGTATATAGAGCCTACATACAAATTTCCATTGTCCATCGGTGCAAGCGGAGAAATGTCGCTCGGAGTGGATGATTCACGAAAGTTACTTGTAAAATTGGTTGGTACTGAACGGGTATTGGACCGCCAACAACTTACAACCTATTTTCGCAGCATATTGATGACAAAGGTAAAAACCCATATTGCACAAACCATGCGAGCCAATGCTATTAATATCTTTGAAATTGATGAAAGCCTTGAATCTTTTTCCGCAGATATTCATTCACGCTTAACGCCAGACTTCCTTGAATATGGCGTTCAGTTAAAGCGGTTCTATATGACCACCATCGTCAAACCGGACGGAAATCCGCAGTATGAAAAATTTAAAGAACTGCATTTCCGTCAGTATGCCGATATTGCTGAAGCAAAACTGCGTCAGCAGACCGATGTAATCCATGCCCAAACCGAGGCACAAAAGGTAGTCATTGATTCTCAGGCGCAGGCAACTAAGCGTATACAGGAAGGTTACACATATCAGCAGGAGCGTGGATTTGATGTAGCACAAGATGCCGCACGCAATGAAACTACTGGACAATTTTCCAATATGGGAATTGGATTAGGCATGATGGCTGGCGTGGGGGGCACCGTAGGTGGTATGGTTGGTGGAGTGGTATCGGATGCTTTTGCCGGAATGAATACTCCCCCCTTTCAAACTGCAACAAGCAAATTCTGCGATCAATGTGGTGCAGAACTGACACCAGGAGCAGCATTTTGTGATGAATGTGGTGCCCCACAAGCGTTGTCTGATACTTGTCTAAAATGTGGTTTCAAATTCATCAAGCCCGGTAGATTCTGTCCGAAGTGCGGCACAAAAAGGGAGGGCTGATGATGAAAAATAATAATACAAAGGGATATATGATACTTGGTATTCTGTTTGCGTTGGTTAGTATAATTGCCCTTGTTGTTTCGCAGATGAAAACGGCGGCATTCTGGATTGCATACGTTTTTACTGTCATTGCTTTGGCAGCACAGCTTGGCATTTGGAAAGTAGCACTTGGAAAAGAAGGCACACTAAAAAGCAAATTCCTTGGTCTCCCAGTTATTCATATCGGTATTATCTATTTGGGCGTTCAACTCATCGTTTTTGCCATTGTTATATTTGTCCCTATGCTTCCTATTTGGAGCACAATCGTTCTGTGTACAATTATTATTGGTATCTCCGCCGTGTGTATGATTGCTTCCGAAGCGGGGCGAGACGAAATTGAGCGAGTTGAAATAATAGCACAGAAAAAGATTTTTTATATTCGAGAGCTTCAGGCGAATGTCGAATTGTTGGTAGATAACGAGAAGAATGTAGAAATAAAAACTGCACTTATGCGGCTTTTAGAAAAAATCCGTTACTCCGACCCTATGAGCAGTGAGCAGTTGAAAGACCTGGAGGGTAGAATCTCTGCAAAGGTTGCAGAGATGAAAACGGCGACAAATATAACCGAAATTATTGCGGAACTGAATTCACTTTTGGACGAGCGAAACAAAAAATGCAAAATTCTCAAATGAATACAGGGAGGAAACAATATGGCAGCGTTGGTTTGTGACCTTTGTGGTGGGAAACTTGTTATGGGTACAGGTGGAGTTGCCGTGTGCGACAGTTGCGGCATGGAACACAGTGCTGATCGAATGAAAGAGAAAGTTCAAGAAATCAAAGGTACTGTGCGTGTAGATAATTCCCATATGATTGAGAATTATTTAGAAATGGCTCAAAGTGCGAAAGACGCTGGGAACAATGCGGAAGCAGAATCTTATTGCAATAAAATCATTGAGATAGATCCAGCAAATTATAAGGCATGGATGTTAAAAGGTGAGGCCGCTGCATGGCAATCCTCTTTGCAAAACTCAAGAGTAGACGAAGGCGTTGCTGCATTTATTAAAGCTATCAATAATGCTCCCGAAGATGTAAAGGACGCTCTTGTAGAGGAAGCGAAAGACCAAATCAAAAACCTTTCTGTTGCAATGATTTCTTTAAGGGCAGATCGTTTTGCAAAGTGGCCTGATGAAGAGGAAGCCAATGGCTTTATCTCTGATATTACATCAATACTGAGTACGGTGGTTACTTTCCTCTCTCAAACAGGTGTCTTAATTCCTCTTTCTGAGATCATGGCTCCCATTGCTACTCGTATTAATCAATCAGTGGTACAGGCGTGGCAGAATGTTATATGGCCTGATTACAATGGTGATCCCAGCGACTCTGATGATAGGGCTGGAAAGTACGAGTGGCAAAGGTTTATAAAAAGAATCGGCTATTGCACCTCGCTTGTGGAAAGAGCTATCAGCCTTTGCGACGAAGATGACGAAGCCGATATTCAACGATATGAAAATCTCATTCATCTTCACAAACAAGCAATTGATAGTTGTTCCTGGGATTACAATCTTACTGACTGGGGCAGCAAAAGTTGGCACAAAGAATGGATGCTTACGGACGAAGCAAAAAATTCCCGCAGGCGCTTAATCCGTGAATATGAAGAAAGAATAAAAGCCATTAAAGATGCCGAGGAGCAAAAGAAGAGAGAAGCCACTCAAAAGCGTTTTGATGATTACTGGGCCGAGCACTCGGACGAGAAAACCTCTCTCGAAACAGAAAAAACGGATTTAGAAAATCAGGTGGCTGCGTTAAGAGAAGAAATTAGTAATATCCCCGGAAGTTCAGAGAAAGAAAACATTCAGGCGCGCATCAATGCATTAACCGTAGAAAAGAACTCCCTCGGTCTGTTCAAAGGTAAAGAGAAAAAAGCTGTCCAAGAAAAGATAGATGTGGCTAACCTTGAATTGAAAAAAGTTGTTGACAGGATGGAGGCTGCTAAAAAGGAAATTGAAAAGAAAATTAATCCGCTCCAAAAACGAATCGACGAAATCAATATTGAACTAACAAAAGACCGATAATTGAAAAAATAGCATAAATATTGTAAAATGAAGGTGGCTACATCCACCTTCATTTTACATAGGGAGTGAGTATATGGTAGAATTGATTTATGTTTAGGGGGATTGTTCATGTTAACGTTTGAAAAGATGTTAGAGGTTTTCGGGGACTATCTCAAACAAGACCCGCTCTATGAGGTCATCACTACCAGCCACGGCTATACGCTGATGGCCTGGGAACCGAAAAGGAACGACTGGTACAAGGCCAGATATATGGAAACCCCGGAAATTTTGATGGATAGTCTGTTAGATACCTACGCAAATTTCATGGAAGATCAGATAACCGACAATGAGCGGGATTTGACCGAACAGGAAACCGACGAGATAAAAAGACAGTGTGATTTGCTCCGGGCCAAGTGCATGAGCAAATAGCGGCAAAGCGAAACGGGAGGGCGCGGTTAAGCGTCCTCCTTTCCGTTTGATTGGGCCTGTT
>OFFQ01001355.1_pt1 | contig 14615 bp, 22 predicted proteins | sample 1521411 | NCBI WGS metagenome assembly OFFQ01 (sample SAMEA3504110, study PRJEB24116) | mouse gut metagenome | biome: mouse gut; feature: mouse-associated habitat; material: faeces | place: Denmark | collected 2011 | reverse complement strand
CCTCTACTTTCTTTACAGAGGGCAGCAGGCGTGTTACAATACCTGCATACCCCCCCAATTTGCTTAGTTGTCGGGTTACTTGCCCCTATCAGACTGCTACTCTGGTAAGGGCATTTTCTTTATACTGTTATGTTAATCAGTGCGCCCAGGCTCTCTTTCCATCCATAGCCGCCGATAATCTGCATCAGAGTAGCCTTTACCTGAATACCCATATCAAGCACTTTGGAAAGCTCCCTTGCAAGCCCTTTGGGGATATATCCAATTATGGTACGTCTGGAAATCGGCTTGATATGCACAACAATCTGAATGGCGTTACCATCAAACTTATTTTCCTTTTCACGCTCCAGTGTAACGGTCAAGTCCTCCGGCTTGAACTGCTGCAGGAATGCCAGCCGCTCTTGTCTGTTCTCAAACGTGGTTCCTGCTGCCCGAACTGTCATTGTCAGCTTCACTCTCTGCCATGCCTTTTTGAAAGCATCTTTGAGGGAGTATCCGGCTTTCCGTAACTGGTTAGCCATTGCACACACGGTTTTTCTTACTTTGGTAATCTGTTTCATGTGGTGTTGCTCCTTTCATCTCTTGATAGGTCTATTATATATCTATTTACACCAATAGTCTATTGACATTTTATATATATTTACACCAATATATTTGTCTAATTTGTATATTTACATCAATAGACTTTTTTGCTATAATTTTGGTATGGTGGAGAAAGTATCTCTATGTATAACTGCCCACTGGAACAAATCAAAAGAAAGAAGGTGTCTGCATGTCAGAAGATAGTAAAATTAGTAAAGCACAACAAAAAGCCGTTAATAAATATGTAAAGAACAACTATGACCGTATCAACGTAACTTTCCCTAAAGGCCAAAAAGAAAAATTAAAAGAACACGCACAAAAACAGAATGAAAGTGTTAATGCCTTTATCGTTCGTTCTGTGTCTGAAACAATGGAGCGCGACAACCAAAACAAGAAATAGCGTTCTCTGCTCCTGATAGATAGAATTGCATTTTTATATCCCATGACTAATGACAATAGTGACAAAAGTGACAAAATACCTATCAGGGAAAGAACCAGAAAGCAAATTTACATTCCATGACTACCGACAAAAGTGACAATAGTGACAATAACGCCTATCAGGGAAAAGCGAAATTTATATTCCCCCTCATTCCTCAAAACCCCCAATACCTATTTATCAGGTAAAGGACAAATGTCCGTCAGCGTAGTTACTGCACAACTATCAACCGTAACCACAATAAAGCCATTCATCATCTGGGAGGAATGAACCGCCCTATTGTCAGAATCCCTTTGTAAAGGCTCCTATCTGCCCCATATCGGGCTTTTACTGTGTTACCTGATAGAAAAACCGTCCATGCCGTTACAATCCAAAATATGGGCTTGTGGCGTGTTGCTGTTGGTATTCTGAAAAGCGGAAAAGCCGCCCTTGTCATTTTGCCGATTTCAAATCGAGATATTGCCGCCAGGGACTATCCAGTAATTTCAGGGTGGGGGCTAATCAGATCCCCCTTTGCTCCTCCCAAAAGAGGAAAGCCGCATATAATCCCCCGAAAAATCGGGGTTATGTCTGTACGGGTTCAAATCTGCTCCAGGAAAATTCCGGGTACTGGCCGGGCGGTTCTGTGTTTTGGTAACGTCTGATAAAAAGCAAAACGGCAGCAGGATAGCGCACTTTTACGCTTTCCCCATTTGTGGGGATTCCCTTATTTCCTGCTGACAGTCTGTTTTCTATACCTATGTTCTGTAAAATACGCATAATTTATACGCAAAAACTATTGACATACGCATAAAAAAGGCGTATAATACATAATATAAGGAGGACACAATATGACAGTTCGGGAAATACTAAAGGTGCTTCGTAAAGATGGATGGTACACCACCAATCAGGAAGGCTCCCACATAAGCCTAAAGCACCCAACAAAGCCCGGAAAAGTCACAGTACCAAATCACAACGGGGACTTGAAACCGGGAACACTAAACAGCATTTACAAGCAGGCGGGGCTTAAATAGCCCTACTGCCTGCGCTTATCATAGAAAGGAGCGTAATCTATGCAGAATTTAACTTATCTTGCAGTCTTTGAACCATCAACAGACGGCTCATATAGTATCTACTTCCCTGATTTACCCGGATGTATCAGTGTTGGGGATAATCTGGAAGAAGCTGCACGCATGGCAGCAGAAGCCGCAAGCCTCCATGTTTACAGTATGGAATGTGACAATGAGGAAATCCCCACTCCATCCGTGAACCTCTCCAAAGAAGATACAGAGGGAAATGTTGTAATGCCCGTTACAATCCACCCTGATTTATTCCGCATGAAAAAGGATAATGAGCGCATCAAGACAAACATCACTCTCCCGGCATGGCTGAAAAGGATTGCAGAAGAACAAAAGGTAAACTATTCCCGACTTTTGGAAACTGCCCTGATTGATTATCTGCAAATTCCCATGTCCGGCAGACAATAAGCCCTTGCCCTGCTGCCCCACGCCATATATCAGATACAGGGCAGCAGGCGCACACTTCCAAACCTGATAAGAACACCGCCCCGACACTCGCCAAAAGTACAAGGGCGGTTTTCTCTGTCTATTCACGTTTTTAAAGCCTATTTTCGCCCTTTATCCCCCTACCCTTATATTTCTGCCCTTGCGCTATTTCAAGCCGAATTTGCCACTCTGCAAGCCCTACTACAAGGCATTTGAAACTATCTCCGCTTGAATCTCTCCGCTATTTCTCTGCGCTGTTCCTCTGAAAGCTGTTTTGTCGGATTTATCTTTATCCATGCGACCGGGATATGTGCGCACAAGCTGCCGTCCTGATTCTCCGCTACTATCTCGCATTCCTCTGGGCGTTCTGCTGCCAGTTTCTTAATGCGGCTCTTATACCGCCCCTGGCAGAAAGTGACTGCTGCCCTCTCACTGTCCTTTACAAACTCAATCACATTCTCCACATTGCCAGTGATTTCTGGCAGCAGGATTTCCCCCACCGTCAAGCCGACTGCATCCGCTATCCGTTCCGCTGCGTCCTCGGATGCGAATCCCTCTTTTACAATCCACTGGAAAGACTTCTGATAAATCCCCGTCCTGCTGCATACCGTTTCTTCTGTCAGGCTCTTTGCGTCCATGACTTCCACAATTCTTTTACCGTTCAATCTCATATACTGTGCCTATCCTTTCCCGGCTCATAGTGCCGTTACAATAACCGTTCTCTTTTTTTGTGTCGCTTTTCGCACGATTTACGCCGCCAAACTCTAACATTTTCCAACATGGCAGCAGGCGCATAATGCCCGGAATCTCTAAGTTATTCTAAGTTTTTAGAAATACCCATGCCCCGGAATGTTCAGGTTTTTTCAAGTTCTATGTACCGGGAAATAACAGGTTTTCACAAGTCCTATACCCTGAAAATGTCAAGTTTTGACAAGTTCTATATCCCCCAAAAAGGCAGGTTTTGGCAGGCTATCCCCGGATATGTTAAGTAATGTTAAGTTCCCATACCCACGAATATGTTAGGTTTTGTTAGGTTCTTATCCCCCAAAAAAGTGAGGTTTTATGAGGTTCTTTCTCTTTTATTCTCCTGCGCCGGGCTTTTATATATCTCCGAAAAGTCAATAAATGTAAACATTTTAGGCTTTTTTAGGTCTGACATATCGGACAATATACAATCCTGCCGCCCTCTGCTCCCTTTTAGGGTGTAAGAAATGTGAGGATGCAAGCCCCTTTTTATGGTGTCGGAAATGTCGCATTACTTTTTTATGACTGCCGGAACTGCCGATTGTGCGCCGCCCCTTTTAAGGTCTTGTAAATCTCGGCATACCCTTTTAGGGGCTAAAGAAATGAAAGATACTGCTGCAGCTTGCCCCGGTGTCTTGCTGATCTGCTCCGTCTCTCTCCCCGGATATTAGTATTTTTTAGTATTTGCTTTTTAGGGTGTCCGATATGTCTTGATGCACGTTCTTTTTTTGTGTAACTTTTTGTAACTTTTCTCCTGCGCGCGTATCGTGTCCACTAATTCAGCTTTGCCCGGAAAATCAAGGCTTTTCCCCTTGCGCCTATACCGTGTCATTAAACTTCTTTTTTAGTGTGCATTTCTGTGCATTTTTGCGCTTTTCCTCTCGCACATGTATCGTGTAAAGAAACTCTTTTTTTGCTCGAATTTTCCTCATGCGCATTATCGTGTTGCAAAATTCTTTTTTGTTCCACTTTTCGCAACATTCAGCGAATAAACCTCTTTTTTGTGCGCACTTTTTCGCATTTTATGTATTTTCCCCTCTGCTGCCTTTTCTGAAAAAGTACGGAAAAACTGCTGCCCTGTGCCTATATATAGCCGTGTAACATAATTCCCCACATCCTGGGAAATGCCACTAATTGCAACTATCCACCATGCGCATATATAGTGTTTACAAATTCCCTATATCCTCTAAAATTCCAACATTGTCCAACATTCCATTTTTTCATTTATCCGGGAAAAACCGTGATAAATCTGTGAATAATGGGGATAAATCAGAGAAAAACCGTTACAAAAACCTATACTCCCCAGTCACTTTTCAGGCGGTTCAGCATCTTCATTTCCTCGCTTGTGTCCTTGTCCGGGTTACTGTCCGGGTGAAATGCCTTTGATAATGTGCGGTAGAACTTTTTTAACATGGCCTTGTCAGCTTCATTGTAGTTACTGGCAGCAGTTCCGCAATAACTACCGCCACTATATCCCCCATAGTTACCATAATAACTACTGCTTTGCCCCCGGCTCCTGCGCTCATATTCCTTTTTCGCTTTAAAATCTGCCTTAATCTTTTTCAGGTATTCAGGATTGCGCAATTTGCCGAACACATCATAGCAGCGGTTGTACTCGCTCCGGGTAACGCTGTATTTCTCCGTGAACTCATTTACCCTCTCGTTATGCTCCCTGATTATGCGACAGTTCTCCTGCCTTGCAGCATATTCCTCCGTCCGTTTGTATTCCTCCCAAATGCGGTCAACAATAGCCTGCCACTTTGTATAAATCAGGTCTGCTAGTTCGCTTTCTTCCAGTCCAAGCGCATCCGCTTTTGATGCCAGCCCACCAACAACAAAATCCCCCGGCCAGTCGCCCCAGTCCACAACCTCATAATATCCAATCGTACAAATTACGGTCTGTTTCTTCTTGACTTTCCCATTCTCCCGGTAACTCTCATGTATGCTTATGCGGTATGATTTCCTGATAGGGCGTTCAAACCGCTCTGCGCTGTTACGGTACTCATAGCTGCAGAACTCTTTACCGTCAGCTGTCCACCGTGATTCATATACCTCTATTCCCTTTGGCTCTCCTGCCGGAACCGTCTTTGTTGCTACTTCCTGAATAACACAAAACATAATATTTCCTTTCCGTAGTTACTGCGCCACGTTACACAATAACCACATATCCCCTGCCAGTAATCACAAACACCCTGCCGGAAATTCCCGGCACCCCTCCCCCAAATTATGGGGTACCCCTGCCGCTGAATAGATGCATCCTCTTTTCATGTGCGCCTGCTGCCACTGGCTATTTTAAAATCTCCCTTGCGTAATACTGGAAAGTGGAAACTATGTAATAGCCGGCATATTCCGGGGAAATGAATTGTATGTTTGCGTCAAATCTGTGTTCAAAGGTCTTTAAAGATGCCATATAGGCAGCAGGCATGAACTCTGTGCGGTATTTATGCCCGATAATGTCAGAGTAGCCGCCGGGGGCTTCAATCATCAGATACACCTTGCACCCGTCATTCCCGGCTTTCAGGAACTCTTTTTCAAACCGTTCACGCTCCCCGGTCAGGTTGCCGGACAATTCCTCCAAGGATGCCTTGCGCTCCACCACGCAATCCCGGTGAAAAAATATGTCCTCGCCTGCTGCCGCTGCCGGAATCATAAACGAATAATCGCCGTATTCCAATTTTTCAGTTTGGAAAGAAATCTTCTGTTTCCTGAAATAGTCCAGTATGTGAGTATTTTTCTTTTCCCGGCTGTCAACTAAAATAACCATACTCTTTGTCAGCTTCTTTATTTCCTCCACGGAAAATTTATATTGCTTCACGCTATGCGCCCCTTTCTTTCAGTTCCTTATCCAGATTAGCGAAAAACCGCCGCCTGCAAGAATAAAAATCAGTCCTGCAAAATGGCGGCTTTTCTATCTCCCCCAGTTCCCACCGCACCGCCAGGGTGTCAAAAGACTTGCCCTGTCTGACAGATAACAGAATCCACGGCGAAATAGCTTCAAGCCCTCTGCAGGCCGCTTTCAGGATTTCAGGGGGATATATCCCGGTTCTGCATCCGCTTTGTAATTCTTCAAGCCGCTGCCGCCCAATGCCGTACTCCGCATAACTCCGGCGTTGCATTGTGTTTGTACCATTCTTGCGTTTACCCTTTGACATAGCAAGCCACTCCTTTTATAATTTAATCAGGTTCGGGGGCTTGCTTAGGCAGGCTCTTTTTTTAGGTGGCATTTTGCGGCATTTTCTGAATCTCCTTGCTTTTCCTTTCCAGTTCATCAATAGCCGCCAGTAATAAGGCAATCGCCAGTTTCGCATTATCATACTTCTTTGCTATCTGCCCGTATTCATCAACCAACTGCTGCCATCTCTCATCTTCTGATTGCTGTATGCCTGCATATCTCTTGTAAAATTTCCATGCGTCCGTAAACATTCCCCAAACGGTTTTTAATTCTTCATCCGTTACCAAATAAGCCAACCTCCCAACATTTCCGCTTTAGCAACTGGTAAACCTCCGACAGCTTATCCCGGTTCTGCGGCTCCTGCCTTACCTCTGTTTCAAAATCCTGCTGCATTTCAGAAAGAATATTGTTCCTCTGCTCCACACTTTCAATGCCAGTGATCCGCTCCCGGTATCGGTCATAAAATGCCATACTGGCAGCAGGAAGCCCCGGCGCATCCGCTAAACGGATAGCTTTATCTCTGTTCATCCGGCTTTCCTCCCTCCGGCGAATAAATCTCGCCGCCCTCTAATTCGTATCTATCCGCACAGAAAAGCGCATCAGCAGAAAGACAAACACCGTACCAATCATCATAGAATAAAGGGTACACTTCCCCATCATTACACAACGCATATAACAGCACTTTATATTTGTACTCGCCGCCGTCCGAATCCTTTACCACTGCATACATATCATGGTTACATGGTATAATCTGCCGGATAATTGGCTTTGTGCATTGTCTATTCCGTTCTGCCTTCACTTTTCTTTCCTGAAACTTTACATTGTCCTTTCCAAAAGCATCCGTCAGAACGGAAATATGCGTTTCATCAAAACTGCGGCTTCTCAATTCCTTGCAGCCTTTGGTACTCGCATCATACACTTTTACAATGGAATCTCCCGGCTTTTCATCCAAAAGTGCAAACAATTTTTCCTCATTCTTGGAATACTCCGATTGACTGCCAAATTTTATCCATACTTCTTTTACGCACTCTTTCATGGCAACACCCTTTCCGGCACATCAAAAGTGCCACTGATATTTTTATTAAAATCCGTTACCAAATCCAAAAAGGGCAAAAGGGCAGATTTTTTTCGCTGTTTTCTTTTATATACATAAAATACCCGTATCACATACATTTTTAAATCTTTTATATATTTCTCTTAAAAAATTACCCTTTTACCCTAAATACAGTAAATACAAGGCTTTCCGTGGGGCAATTCCACAAAATCCAACTGCCCCACACTTGCCCTTTTGCCCTAAAAATACCCCTATCAGTCAAAAGGCAATTCCTCCTGATAGCCCTCCGGGATTTCAATAAATCCGTCCGGGGTAGTTTTTAGGGGCTGTTGGGGCAGCTCTGCACCCTCTTTTTTTTCAGAAATGCCCTTGAAAATATAAATACCATTCGTCTTTAGTTCCTTATATCCCTTTAGCCGCAAACTCTTGTAAAAATTATTTCTTGTCAGGCTCTGCCGTTCAGCGCTTTCACAATACTTTGCATACCTATCAAAAAGCTTTGTCCGTTCAATCCTGCTGCCATCATCCGGCGAACATTCCTCCATCAAGAACGCCTGCACTGTATCACTGTCACACCGCAACTGCGCCACGGCCTTTTCCGAATCAGCAGAAGTTACAATAATTTCATGCTCATACATCCGTTCTACCGCCCGGACACATAATTGAGTGAAATAATCAATCTCCTGCATAAGTTCATCCATCAAATTAGGGTTTTTATTGTCTGGCACTCTGTTCATGGTAAGAACCAAAAGCCGCCTATAAAATCCATTGGTCTTTTCATTCTTCACAAGCGGCAATTCATTTGTGGAGAAAATCAGCTTTGCATAAGACTTGAAAGAAATTGCATCACGCCCCTTTTGCTCCGCTCGCAATGTGTCCTCCCCCAATACCTTTTTAATAACTGCCGTGTCCTCCAGTGCGGATATTTCCAAATCGGCGCAACTGTTCATCAGCTTACCCATAAGCCCGAAACTGGCGAACCTCTGTTGTAATTCATTCAGCCCGATATTTGACAGATTGCGGCTCCCAACGGATGCTTCTATCAGCCTTATAAATGTGCTTTTTCCGCTGCCGCCCTCTCCAAGCAGGACAAGAAATTTCTGCTGCCCCACATCCTTTGTATGCGTATATCCTGCGAACTGTAAAGCCATTTCCCGGTTGTCCGGCTCCGGGCAGATAAAACTTAAAAATTCCTCTGTGCGCTTTCCCTGATATACCGCATCCGGCTTGTACTCATGTGGTATCTGATTGATGGCTTTATATTTTGGGCTGTGTGGCAGCAGGCGTTTTTCTTTGCAATCGTACATCCCATTTTCAAAACATATCCAGTGCGCCGGATAGCGGTTCAATTCCTCGAAAGACACTTCCAGGGATATATCACAAAGAAAGCGGTCATATATCCTTTTCAGCGTGGTACTTTTAATGAACTGCGGATATATCAGCTTGCTAATCATTGTTTTAAGCCTTGCGCCGCTTACATCAGCCTTAAAATAGCCGCCGTCATAAATATAGACCGTACCGCCGCACACAAATAAATCCTGCTGCCCTTTTATGTATTTAAAGATAGCTTCATCAAATACGCCTGCCGGAACGCCTTTATTATTCACAAGATGAAACTGCGACAAGTCCGGCATGTTTCCCTCTGCCCTTTTTTCTGTAACGGCTCTGTCCTGCTGCAAAAGGCCCTCAAACTCTGCCTTGCTGTGTCCTGCTGCAAAATAGTCTGATATATCAGCTTTGGGAGTGTCCGGCACTGGAACAATTACCTTTGCACTTTTCGCTATGCCTTGCAGATCACTTTGAATAGTATTTGCGACACGCTGCCCCGGTTCGTCATTGTCAGCCAGTACATAGACAACCGCCCCTTTGCATAGCTGTGCCATATCTGCCACCCAATCATTCACGCCCCCATAGGAAAACGCCGTATAACCTTGTTTTGCCAGCGTATCAGCGTCTTTTTCGCCCTCCGGGATAAATATAGGCTTGCCCTCTGAAACTGCCTTATTTATGGCTTGTACGCCGTCAGGCGCATAGACAGCGCATAACTCTTTCCGTGTGCGCCCTCCCAGTCCGTAAGTGAACCGCTCATTTGCCAACGTGCCATATATCATTTTCTTTGCCTGCATCCGCACTTTGGTAAAAGCATAGCTGCCGTTACTGGAAACGTAGTTATAAACCGCTTCAATCTTCTTTTTCTCCCGGCTCTCAATATAGGCCTGCCAACTGCTGCCAGTCCGCTTTTCCTGATAGAATAAATCGGACATTTTCAAGCCTGCTGCCAAAAGTACATTTTCTATACTGCAATTTGCATGACAGTGTATAAGGACGGAATCACGCCCCTTTGTGACAGTAAGGGAAGCCTGCCTATCATCATGCGCCGGACATTTACACTGTGCCTTGTCCTGATAACGCTTTTTTACTTGAAAGTGAGTTAATACTTCATCATAGGTCACTGTTTCGCCCCCGTTCCGTCAATTTTATACTTTCATTAAGCATCTTCCACCTCGTCAAAAGTGTTCAATAATGCTCTTGCACCGTTTATGGCATCCAATGTTTTGCTTCCTCTGTTTTCCAACGTTCTTATAAACCGTCTGATTTCCTGCTTTGTTTCCGGCAGGAAGTAACCACCGGGCGGCTGTGTGCTGCTTAAAATCACTTTACCCTGACTGCGTTCATGCTCTATCTGTTTCTGAACTGCCCTATTACTTGTCAGCCCTAAAGTTATTCTCAAATAATCCGGTGATAACGCATTTCTTTCACCAACTTTCAGAATTTCATAAACCATACTCTTGTCCTCTCTGCCGGAATCATGATATAATTCCATTGTGATGTACATGGCTCCGGCTATGTTCTGCCCTCTTTAGTGTTGCAGCACTTTGGAGGGTATTTTCTTTGTTACATTTGTTCTCATTACTCACCTGATAAAGCATCCATATACTTATCAACTTTGGGAAAGTCAATTAAATAGTTACGCCCAATTCTTATAACAGCATTTGCATCCTCGGCAATCTGCCGCATGGTATTTCTTCCAACTCCGTAACGTTGGCACGCCTGATCTATTCTGCCTGTTTTAACATCAATTCCCGATTCTGACCTGACTAACCTATTCTTCATAAAAATCACCTTTCTTTTATTGTTTGTTGTTGTGTTTCTTTATGCTTTCATGGTATACCAGCTTTAGCAGAAAGAACATATCCAAAAAGTATCTAAAAAGTGTCAGAAAAGTTTCATAAAACTATCAAAAAACTGTCAAAAAATACTGTAAAAATGTTGCAAAAATGTTGTCTTATTTCTTAAGATTTACTTGCGCTCTCTTTATTTGGTCGATTGCATGTAAAATCTCTTCTTTTTTCTCCGGCTGTAATTCCTGCCGCATCATCCGGGACAAAACACTCTCTCCAATATTTAAGAATTTTGCAACTTCCCATTGATAGACCCTTGCTTCTTTTAGGGCTGTCTTAATTTCAATATTTGCCATAGTATCTCCTTTCTGTTACGCAACAACAACTTGACTTTGCTATACATCTATTATAAAATAGTCGTAATAGGTAATTAATTCCCTATAAATCACTTATTTAAGGAGTGTATTTGATGAAAAACAGTAATAAATTACCGTTACCAAAACAAAAAGAAATTGCTGAAAGATTAAAGAATTTACGCATCTCTGCTGGATACACACAAAAGGACATTGCAAAGAAAATAAAAGTAACCACAAAAACATATAGAGAATGGGAAGTTGGTAAATACACAAAAGATGATACTTTTTACTATCCCGCCATTGAATACGACAATCTTCTTTGCTTATCTGAAATATATGGTGTTTCTACAGATTATTTACTATGCAATTCTAATTGTAGAAGCGTTGATAATCACTATATTTCCAAAAAAACGGGCCTTTCAGAACAAAGCATAAACATTCTATCTAATAGAGAAAATGGCAGGGATATAATAGACTCGTTTATATCGTCCCAAGCGTATCAAGAATATGAAAAAAATGCTTTATATTTCTTAGAATGTGATTTTAATAATTTTAGAAGAGACGTTAAAAGATACCTTAATTTTTTAAAAATGAATTCTGAAACCATAAAAGATAAAAATGCCTTTATGGTTCAAGTTAATTATTGCGAAAAGGATTTAGAAATATGGTATAGCCGTATACGAAGCTTCGGATATAAGGAAACCTTTATTTTTCAAAAGTTTCTTGATGAATATAAAAAGCAGTTAGCTGCTAAGTATGAATATGAAGAATACAGCAAATTATTAAAACCAGAATAGTAATATCTAATAATAAAAACAAGGCACCTAATACCGATTAGGGTATTAAGTGCCTTGTTCTTTAAACTCTATTGAATTGAGATAAATTTGAGATAAAACCGCCATTCCGGCAGCACTGCAACAACAAACTTTCCTTTATTTTCGGGCTTTTCCGGCTCTAAAATCAGTTGAGGCTTTTCATCGTCGGGAAAGGCAATTGACTTACTTCGTTATTCTTCATTATAGCTTATTTTCGCCTTTTTTCAACAATTCGATTCTTCATTATGATGTGTTATTCACCCGGTAAAACTTCAAATTTGTTGTAAATTTGTTGTAAACCACACAATTTGCTGTACTCACTATCCGTTTCGGACTCTTTCCTAAAATACATCAAGATTGCGTGATAAATTTTCTATTGCTTCCTGTTTCTTCATGTCAGTGACTTCGGCATATATGTCCATCGTTGTTTCAATATTAGCGTGTCCCATGATTGCCTGTATCACTTTCACATTTGTTTCCTTCTCGCAGAACCTTGTACAAAAGGTATGCCTTAAATGGTGGCATGAGAAGTGAGGTATTATGACTGGCTGCCTCTTTTCCTTTTTAGCATTTAACACTTCCTCTGCATTGTACGATTCGTATATTCGCTTGATTGCCCTGTTCACAGCTTGAGGATTATGAAGGTTTCCAAACCGATTGCTAAAAATAAAGCCTGTCATTCCGTCAATCACCGTAGTATTGAAACCTTCTTCTTTCTGTTCGCTGTATTCCTCTTGGAACGCTTCATATACTGCGTCCATCATTGGAATGGTGCGAATACCCGCTTCTGTTTTCGGGAGGGATACTCCAAACTCACATTTTGTTGTGTCGGTTCGCCGGGGATAATATGTAACACTATGGTTTATACTGATTATCCTCTTTTCAAAATCTATGTCCTCCCACCTCAATCCGATTATTTCGCCAATCCTGCACCCCGTACCTAATAGCACTGTAAAAAATGGTGTCCAATGGCAATATACCGGACTTTTAGCTGTGTAGTCCATAAAAGCTCTCTGCTGCTCCAGCGTAAGGGCATGGCGCACACCATGATTTTTCCCCGGTTTTTTCTTAATTTGAGCCATCACTCCATCGCTCGGATTATTTCTGATGATGTCATCTCTCACTGCAAGCTGGAATGTCGGGTGGAGAACGGTGTGGATTGTTTCAAGCGTGTTTATCTGCAATCCTTTTTCATTTATCAGATGATAATAGAAATACAGCACATCTGAATACTTTATCTCTCCAATTTTTCTTTTTCCGAATTCGTCCCTCACAAAACGGTCATACATGTAAACGTAATTCGTATAGGTTGTCCGCCTTAACTCTGTCTTGGTAGTAATATACCTGTCAAATACAAAATTCAGGTCAGCGTTACCTGCCGCATATACATCCAGACCGTCGAGCTGGTCTTTCATCAGTTGCTTTTCTTTTTCTCTAAGCCCTACTAAATCATTCGCATATATATACCGCCTTTTCCCATAAGGATCAGTATAAGTGTACATATATGACTTATCCTTGCGCTGGATTTCTCCCTTTCGTAAAGCCCTCCCTCTATGGTCTTTTCTTGCTTTTGCCATCTCTGCTCCTTTCTTTCAAAAGGAAAGAGATATTTCGTACTGCTACTTACTTTCTTCCATTGAGTATTGAATTTCAACACCCCTGTGTAGCACTTGCGTTATGGTCATGTCATGTTTGGCAGCATAGTCTTTCAGCTTCTCATACTCTGCATCGTCAACCCGGAGGCTTAACGATCTCAGCTTAGGCGAGTCGGTCTTTGGACGTCCCGTTCTCGGCATTTACTATGCACCTCCTTCATAACTAATACCATTATAGTTTGCGTTCTACAAAAAGTCAAGTATTTTTTGTAGAACGGTAATTTATCACGAAACCCTCTTTTCCTTAATCACTCACTAACTCTAAAAGACTCCAGATACTGCTCAAAAATGTCACAGTTTACCAATACTAATTTATCCACCTTATAGATAGCGTTTGCCTGCTTTGCAAGCTCCTGAAATTTTGTCAAACCCATGCTGTACATCTCTGCACCTTCCTTGTATCTGACAAATTTCTTTCTGTCTACCTTCTTTACCATAATTTCCTCCATTCATTGCACAGCCTTATCTGCTAATAAATAAACAGAATACACTTCTCCCCATTTATTAGCAGATAAAAACTGCAATACAGGTGGCAGCTCGTTACACTGCCCACATCGGTCTTGCACCGTCATTCAAATTGACCGGATTGCAGATTTCCTGCAACCCGGAAGTATCATTATCACAGATATGCTTCATCGCCCCTTGTAACCGCTACACACTTTGCCAGATTTCACTCGCTCCTTACCTTTGCTTCAATGCAGTTTTTCAGCATTTCCTCACGTTCACCCTGCCATAAGGCAGGACAGATATGTCATGGCGCATCTGCCTAGTGGCTCCGCATATCCTCACGTCCTGTATGCAATACAGTATTCAATTTTCAATGTACAACGCTGATAATCAGCTATGGAAAAGGACAGCTAACCGCCCCTTATACCGCTTCAAATGCCAATATCTTCGTAATCAGCTTTGTTTCAAGCCTCCGGCGTAGCGTTTCATCAACACAAAAATGCAGCCGCCCACTCTCGTCATACATTTTCCGGGTGGACAAAGTAATTATGTATCCCTCATAATGCTTCAAAACTGCGTTGATTGCCATTACATCACCTTCTGATGCTGCCTTTATGATATGGAAAGGCAGCAAATTCTTTTCTTCCCTACTCTTACATCTCTTTTTCATCTGCTTTTTCCTCCATAATCTTTCTCAAAATCTCAAGTGAGCGTGTCCGGTGTTCGTGGATCGTACTGCGTACAAGGTTCA
>OFFQ01001351.1_pt1 | contig 14639 bp, 12 predicted proteins | sample 1521411 | NCBI WGS metagenome assembly OFFQ01 (sample SAMEA3504110, study PRJEB24116) | mouse gut metagenome | biome: mouse gut; feature: mouse-associated habitat; material: faeces | place: Denmark | collected 2011 | reverse complement strand
CATGCGGGCCAGCTTCTGCTGGAGCTCACGGGGGGTGGAGCCGCTGTTGTTGGTCAAAAAGAGGTAGGATTTCCCCTCGTCATGGAGCCACTGGATGAACTCCGAGACGCCGGGCAGGACCTGACTGCCGTGATAAATCACGCCGTCCATATCGCAGATAAAGCCTTTTTTCTTCTGAAAATCAATCGGATACACAATTATGTTCCCCATTTCTGTCCCGCTGAGGCCAGCGGTATTTCGTTTAAGAGCCGTTCTTGCCATGTGCAAGAACGGCTTTAGTATACCAAACCAAGGTCAGTTACGCAAGTTTTTCTTGACGATATGGGCCGGGTTCGCTAAGCTGATGTTTAGAGTCTATTTTAAGGCAGTGCAACAGAGCTCAAAATCTAATTTGCCGCATCATGGCCTGTCCCTGATGGGGTGCGCTGTGTCTGCAAAGGAGGGGTTAGGATGAAATTTGAGATTTCGGTTGGAGCAAGAGCCATCCTCCAGACGCTCATGGATGGGGGGTATGAAGCCTGTCTAGTGGGCGGATGTGTGCGGGATTTACTGCGGGGCGCAGTGCCCCACGACTGGGACATTTGTACCTCTGCCCGTCCGGAGGAGACGGAGGCCTGCTTCGCCGGGCAGCGGATCATCGAGACCGGGCTGAAGCACGGCACCGTCACTGTATTGGAGGAAGACGAGCCCTATGAGATCACCACCTACCGCACCGAGGGCCCCTACTCCGACAGCCGCCGTCCGGACTATGTAAAATTTGTCTCCAGCCTGGAGGCCGACCTGGCCCGGCGGGACTTTACCATGAACGCCATTGCTCTGGGGCTGGACGGCAGCCTGCGGGACCCCTTCGGCGGCGTGGAGGACATCAAAGCCGGACTGATCCGCTGTGTGGGGGAACCGGCTCACCGCTTTCGGGAGGACGGACTGCGCATCATGCGGGCCTTGCGCTTTGCCGCTGTGCTCGGCTGTGAGATTGAAGAAAGGACAGCCCAGGCTATCCATGGAAACCGCCGTATGCTGGGGCATGTGGCGGCGGAGCGAATCAATGTGGAGCTGTGCAAGCTGCTGGTGGGTGAGAAAGCCGGGGACATTTTGCGGCAGTATCCAGACGTGCTCTGCCAGTTCTGGCCCCAGCTGGAGCCGCTGGTTACACTGGAGCAGCACAGCCCCTGGCACTGCTGGGGCGGCTGGGAACACACCATCCGCACGGTGGAGGCCGCCCCATCTGATTTGGTTCTGCGGCTGACCATGCTCCTCCACGACATCGGCAAGCCGAGATGTAAGTCCACCGATGAGAACGGGATCGACCACTTCTATGGACACCCAGCTGTCAGCACCAAGCTGGCCGATCAGATGCTTCGGGCGCTGAAATTCGACAACAAGACCCGGGAGCGGGTGGTGATTCTAGTGGAATACCACGACGTGCAGATTCCATGTAAGGATCGCTCCATCCGCAAGTGGCTGGGCCGCCTGGGGCCGGAAAGCTTTTTCCAGCTTCTGGAGGTCAAGCGGGCGGACGGTATGGGACAGAGCTATGAGCTGGTAAAGAACCGGCTTGTCGAACTGGAGAAGATGAAAGCAAAAGCGGAGGAGATTGTCGCCCAGGGGCAGTGCTTTTCGCTGAAAGACTTGGCCGTCAATGGGCGGGATGTGATTGCGGCAGGAGTCGGACCTGGTCCGGAGGTGGGTCGGGTGTTGAATGGGCTTCTGGAACGGGTGGTCAGCGGCAAGATCGCAAACGAGCGAGATACTTTGCTAGGGTTGCTACGGCCCGACGATGGTTCCTCTGTTGGGGTATAATACCTGCCCGGTCGTATGCTGGCATCGTCAGAGGCCAGGATACATAGTAGGGTGCGACCTCGCAGGGCTGGCCCGCCCGGAGCATGGGCGCCTTTGAGACGCTTCCGGAGCCAAAGGTCCGCAGTTCCTTGGTGAAGTAGGAGGCGGGAAGCAGGATGGCGGTGTTTTGAAATCGACTATGTTATATATGCATTTTTTGTATTCCGTAAGCAAATACCTCCTTTGCCCATTCTATGCAGTCGGGAGGTATTTGCTTTTATACTACAGCTATGAAATTTAGTTTAGAAGCAGAAAAATCCCTCGCCACTGTGTATATTTCCATTTTTCAAACAGCGCCTAAAACAACTATGACGAAAGCATGTTTTTTCTGCTCTCGTCATAGTTGTTTTATAAACTTTAGGTAATTGCGAAAGTCAGTCCAGATAGGGAAAGGCTTGAGGGACGCAGCAATAGGCGGAGGTGATTGAGAGAATAGCGCACACCAAGCAGTTGTCCGCCGAGGGGTATCTAATTTTGAAAATGCGTTCCAACAAGCCTGCCTGTAGCATGATGCGCTTGCCTTTCAAGCATAAAAGTCATTCCATCGACTGGATTGTATTATATCCGCTTCCATATTACAGTCATGTATTGCATTTTCCGCTTCATATAATCTACCGGAGGCGATTTTAGTGAAAAATCCTGTTTTAATTTTAAACGAATCCCGCACGCCGTTGTTCAAGGCTGACGATAAGATAGTTTACCAGATTGTCACTACGTGGCTTGCAAAGGAGCTCCAGAAATAACGAAATAAAAAGAGAGATAACACCGCTTACGTTATCCCTCTGATAGTTCCTATTGATTGCGTTGTTTGTATAACGGTTTATCATAGTCTCAAGGGGTTTTATGATGGCTTTTTGGAGGGACTACGGGTGTGTAACCAAGTTTTGATGCCAGCACCCGCATATTGTCTCCTTCATATGCCTGATCCATCAGAAGATAAACTGGTGGCTTAACCAGGCCAAGTTGCCGCAAAAAGGTCCGGTCTTCTGGAGCATCACTGCAGTTTTCCGGATTCTTTTCCAATGTCTTCTCTGATTTTTGCCCATCCCCTAAATCTATATTTTTTGTACAGGTTCCAGCCGGAGCCTGCATTTTTATGTTCAGCTCCTCGTTTGACGATTACGAACATTGCCGGGTACATCGGGGAGCCCTTTTCAATAGGTAAGGTCGCTCATGTGTTGCCTTTCAGCAACGCTGCAACCTGTGTTATGAGTTCTTTATCTGGTAACCTGCGTTCAAGTTTGGAGGTTTCCACAATCAGTTTATAGATAGGGACATTTTCATTTTTGGCAACTTCGTTAAACGTATTCAAAAAACTAGAGTGGCATCCCGCAAAGCCGAGTACGAGGTCTTGCGGACAAACCACAGATTTATAGTGATATTCAGCCATGGCTGGTGCCAACTTATGATCAATAAAATTGCAGAGCTTATATAAATCACAACCAGTTGCCACATTATTATGCTCCAGTGCGCCTACTAGAAGTTCAGTAGGGCAGTTTCCGGCAGATCTAGCCATACCCATAAGACCCGTATCCAGATATTCTGCTCCTGCATCTAAAGCAGCAAGTGCGTTGCCAACGGAAAGCCCCAAGTTGTTATGGCCATGGAAGCCGGCAGGTATGTTTACCAAGCCACATATTTTAGAAATATATTTATGCACTTCGTTTGGCAGCATTGTTCCAGCAGAATCCATAATTGTAATCTCATCAAGACCAGCTTCTTCAAGAAGTGCTGCTTCTGCTGCAAGTTTATCTACAGAAAGAACATAGCACTTCATCATAGAAAAGAAACATTTTAAGCCGGATTCCTTGACCATTTTTATTGCTGAAACCGCATTGGCACCATTACCCGCATCAATTCCAATGCGGAGAAATTTGATTCCCGACTCTTTGGCTTTGCGAATACGATCTGGTTCTGCATTTTGGGCGAGCATAAACATACCAAGTTCAGCCCTGGATGTATATTTTTTTGCAATCTCTAAATATTCTGTATCATTTAGTGGGGCAATAGCAGGTTTTGCCTCATATGCGCCAAGACCATAGGCGTTTCCAAATTCGATTGTTGTAATTCCGCAGTCAATAAGATTATCAATTATCAGATCTGTCAATTTGGCGTTAAATCCACAACCGACAACATTTGCGCCGTCACGCAGGGTACAATCAAAAATCTTCATGGGGCCACCTCCAAATAATTTATAATTTTAGCATAACATAAGTGATACGACCATGTAAAATCCCTTTTTTTTATTACCGACATAACAAAACAATATAAGGATGTTCCAATATACAGTTGGGTAATTTTGACTATTCAAAAATGTTATCATGCAATTAAATTTATAATATTTTACAAAAATGGGCATTATATATTATTATTATACATGTCAGGACAACGAAATCCTGGGGAAGTATTAGAAAGGAGAAAAGAATGAAAAAAATATTATCTTTAATCTTATCCATTGGAATGCTTTTGTCACTCTGCGCTTGTGGCGATACTCCGTCATCTGAGAACCCAGTAGGAAGCACCTCGACAACAACAAACACTCCCAATAATTTTAATACTGGTGCAGAAGGAGAAGCGGCAGCTGAACAAACGGAAATCCGGTTCCGTCTCAAAACCGAACCAAACACTATGGACCCCCATAAGACTTCCGGTACTGGCGACCCTCAAGTAATTCAGTATCAAATGTACGAGTCTCTTTTCAGAGAAGAAAAAGACGGAACTATTGTTCCAGCATTGGCTGAGTCTTATGAGCTGGCAAAAGACAGCACTTCTATCACGCTCCATCTTCGGACCAATGTTTTCTTCCACGATAATAGCCCAATGACCGCAGACGATGTTGTGTTCTCCATCAACAGGGCCATTGAAACTGGATATAACAGCGCATATGTCGGAGCTATTGATCACGTCGAAAAAGTTGATGAGTCTACCGTTATCATTTACCTAAAATATGCGTACGCGCCCATCACAACTTGCCTGTCTACGCTCAGCACTGCGATCGTTAGCAAAGAATATGTTGAGAAAAACGGCGATGATTACCTTGCGAGAAATCCTCTTGGCACTGGTCCCTATAAGCTTGAGCAGTGGGTCAGTGGCGAAAAGATCATCTTTAAAGCATATGAAAAGTATTGGCGAGGAGAAGCCACAGTGAAAGATGCTTCTATCATTTTCATTTCTGACAATACCGCTGCCGCTATAGCACTTGAAACTGGTGATATTGATATCATGACCAATCTTTCCACTGCGGATATCAGCACGATAGAAGAAAATCCTGACCTCGCATTTATTACCGGTCCTGCTGCTTCTATGCTTCTTGTCACATTTAATAACGCTTCTGGAATCTTCGCAGATGCACGCATGCGAGAGGCAGTTTATCTATGTATTGACCGCCAAGCTATCGTTGACGTTGCCGCCGATGGCTATGGTGAAGTTCAGACCTCAGTGCTGGATTCCGTTCTTGTTGAGTGTCCCAAAGATTTTGAAGTTCCTGCTATGGATGTGGAACGTGCCAAACTGTTGGTTGCCGAAGCAGGGTATCCCAAGGGTGTTACCATTAAGATGCCTACTATCGATAATGGAACTTACTCCAAACCCGCAACCTTATTGAAGGAACAACTGGCACCTTGCGGCATCAACATTGAAATTGAACTTATGGAACGTGCAGCATGGGATGATGTCGTTATTTACAATACAAATTATGAGATTGCAATCTGGGCACTTCCCATCACTGCACTGGACTCTGATTTCTGTGCCTCCAAGTTTTACAGCGAAAACTGTAATGGACAGGGTAATTTTTCCAATTGCAACAATGAAGATATTGACGCCTATATCCTTGAAGGACGCTTCCTGCCGCTTGGTGAAGAACGTACCGCGAATTATCTGAAATTCTGCGAGGCAATTCGTGACAATTATGTAGTTTGTCCCATCTACACCAATATGCGCAGTAATGCGGCAAATGCAAAACTTGGTGGCGTATACCCCAGTGCAACCCTGCACATGTATATCTATGACTACTACTGGATGAAGTAATCTGGCATGTTTAAGCGGTGAATCAATTTTTATACAATGTTCCAGCTCATTTGTTGGAACATTGTACTAAAAGTCTGGTACAACACAACAGAAGATCAGAGTTAAGAGTTGGAGAAAAGACATGTTAAAATATATCTTCAAAAGATTGTTAATGCTCATTCCAATCATAATCGGGATTTCATTTCTTATTTATTTTGTAATGAGCCTTTCTCCTGGTGATCCGGCTAGAATCATTCTCGGTGAGTACGCTACCCAGGAGGCAGTAGATGAATTGCGCGAGGAGATGGGGTTGAACGACAGCATTATTGTTCAGTATACAAGATACATGATCCATGCATTCAAAGGAGATCTGGGTACTTCCTATCAGACCAAACAGCCAGTTATCAAAGAAATTTTAGAACGTTTTCCCGCTACCTTAAAACTTGCTTGTGGCGCAGTCCTAATCGCGGTTGTATTCGGAGTTCCAATCGGTATTGTATCTGCAGTCAAGCAGTATTCGTGGATTGACAATGTCAGCATGGTTGTGTCTATGATACTGACCTCTATGCCAGGATTTTGGTATGGACTTATGTTGATGATCATTTTCTCGCTTAAGCTCCGCTGGTTTCCGTCATCGGGGTCCGCATCTTTTGCGCACTATGTACTCCCTTGCATCACGCTTTCCTGCAACACATTTGCCCTTATGATTCGCACCACGCGCTCTACGATGCTGGAAGAAATCAGACAAGATTATGTGCGTACTGCAAAGGCAAAAGGCGCAAAATCGTTGCGTATAATTATCCATCATTCTCTTCGAAATGCGCTTCTTCCCGTTGTAACAGTTGCGGGCATGCAGCTTGGTATCCTTCTCGGTGGCGCTGTTGTGATTGAGAGCGTTTTCTCAATTTCAGGTATTGGAACATATGTGGTAAATGCGGTTAAATTAAAGGATACACCGTGCGTCACTGCGGCGATCATGTTTATTGCTGTGGTAGGCGGGCTTGTCAATCTGTTAGTTGATATACTATATACGTATATTGACCCAAGGCTTAAATCAAGATATGTCAGTCCTAAAATAGTAAGAGAAACGGCTCAGAAGGGAGTGGCATAATGGAAACAAAGGAAAGGAGTCAGTTAGGTGCCATATGGTTTCGATTTAAAAAGAATCGCCTGGCACTGATTAGTCTCATTGTTCTTGGCGTTATTATTTTTGCCGCAATATTTGCCAATTTTCTGATTGAGGAAGGACTGGTTACAGCAGCTAAATCATCTGAAAGATTGCAGATGCCGACTACACAGCATTGGTTTGGTACTGATCTATATGGACGAGATGTACTGGCACGAGTGCTTTATGGAGCCAGAGTATCGTTGCTTGTTGGTGTAACTGCAGTTTTCGGCGCACTAATTGCAGGAGGGACGCTTGGCGCTATTGCTGCGTATTTCGGTGGACACATAGAAAATATTATTATGCGGATTATGGACATTTTTCTTGCGGTGCCGTCACTTGTTATGGCTATCGCTGTGGTGGCTGCGCTAGGGCCAAACACAACCAACTTAGTAATCGCCCTTGTTGTTGCCCGTGCTCCGCAGTTTGCCCGGGTTGTACGCTCTTCCATACTGCCGATTCGGAATCAGGAATACGTTGAAGCAGCTACGGCATGTGGGACAAGCCATTGGCGTATCATTTTCAGGCATATTCTCCCCAATGTACTTGGCCCGATCATCATTCAGACAACTTTACAGATGGGTCACTGCATCATACAGATTGCCGGCCTAAGCTTCGTTGGCCTCGGTATTCAGCCTCCTACACCGGAATGGGGCAGCATGCTTTCAGAGGCTCGCGAGTATATGAGAAAGTTTCCTTTCCTAGTTTTCCCGCCAGGCGTAGCAATCATGATTACAGTATTCTGCTTCAACCGTATTGGGGACGGCCTGCGTGATGCGCTTGATCCGAAGCTCAAGAACTGACGTGGGGGTGTATTCTATGGATGATATGTTGCTAAAAATTGAAAATTTACGAGTGGAATACCAAACCGATGAATCCACCGTTTATGCAGTAAACGGTGTTGATCTTGAGTTGGAAACTGGGGAGACCCTTGGCCTGATTGGGGAAACTGGTGCTGGAAAAACTTCAATTGCTTTGAGCATAATGCGCCTTTTACCCGAGAGGACAGGTAAAATTATAAGCGGAAGGATTACGCTTAACGGCACAAACATTACAAAAGCATCTGAGAATGAAATGTGTAATATCCGCGGTGAAGTAGTATCGATGATTTTCCAAGATCCTATGACTAGCCTTAATCCTGTCATAGAGGTCGGCAAGCAGATAGACGAGGTTCTTCTTTTACACCGGCCAGATATGTCTGCAGCGGAACGAGAAAAGCGCACAGACGAAATGCTTGAAATGATCGGTATATCGCCTGCAAGAAAGCATGAATATCCCCATCAATTTTCAGGTGGCATGAAGCAGAGAATTGTCATTGCTATTGCTCTAGCCTGCGAGCCTATGCTTTTATTGGCGGATGAACCAACAACTGCACTGGATGTTACTATTCAGGCTCAGATGCTTGAGATGATGAATCAGCTCAAGGAAAAGCTGAATACGTCCATTTTGCTGATTACGCATGACTTTGGAGTTGTTGCCCAGACCTGTGAGAAGGTCGCTGTGATTTACGCGGGAGAGGTTGTGGAGGCCGGAACTGTATTTGATCTTTTTGAAGGAGACCAGCACCATCCATATACAGAGGGACTGTTTGGTGCCATTCCTCATATGAACGATGATGCGGATAAGCTTCATCCCATTGAAGGCCTCATGCCTGATCCAACAAAGCCATCAAAGGGCTGCAGCTTTTCAGACCGCTGTCTCCATGCAACTGAGATTTGCCATACAGTCAAGCCTGAGTGCAAAGAAAAAACCGGCCACAAAATATATTGCCATCTTTGCACTTATCCCAAAGGTAGAAAGGAGGCTGCATCAGGTGAGTGATACTCCTTTGATTGAGACAAAGAATTTGAAGAAGTATTTTTCAACAGCGAAAGGAATGCTGCACGCTGTAGATGACATTTCTTTAAGAATTGATGCGGGAACAACACTCGGTGTGGTTGGTGAATCTGGCTGTGGAAAATCTACATTGGGCAGAACTATGATTCGCTTGCTTCCTGCTACAAGCGGAGAAGTTTTTTACAAGGGAAAGAATATCCTGACGTATAATACTCGCCAAATGAAGGAAATAAGAAAGGCGGTTCAAATTATTTTTCAGGACCCATATGCTTCTTTAAATCCCCGTATGATGATTAGCGAGATCATAGCAGAACCTCTAAAAGTATGTCATATATGCCATAACAAAGAATCTATAAATGAAAAAGTTTATGAGCTAATGGATACGGTAGGGCTTGCGAGACGATTTTATAATATTTATCCACATGAGTTGGATGGGGGCAGGCGCCAGCGAATCGGCATTGCAAGGGCGCTTGCAGTTTCACCTCAGTTTATCGTCTGTGACGAGCCCGTCTCTGCCCTGGATGTTTCAATTCAAGCGCAGATACTAAACCTCTTGATGGATCTGCAAAAAAGCCGAGGGATTGCCTATATGTTTATTACCCATGATCTCAGTGTTGTAAAGCATATTAGCGATGAAATTATGGTCATGTATTTGGGGCAATGTGTAGAGAAAGCGCCAGCTAAGAAATTGTTTGAAAACCCTATGCACCCATATACACAAGCTCTGCTCAGCGCAATTCCTGTTCCCAGCGTTCGTCCCGAAGACAAAATGAAAAATGTTATCCGCGGGGAGCTTTCCAATCCCATTGATCCCAAGCCGGGATGTCGCTTTGCAGCCAGATGTCCTTATGTAACAACAGCATGTACTGAAAGCAATATCCCATCCATATTAGTTGAACCTAGACATGAAGTAGCATGTACAAAATATCTATAATAGGAGTATAAAAATATGGCTAATGAGAGAAATGAACTGCAACACATGACATGGAAAGAAATTGACCAGGTATTTCAAAACGACCCGGTTATTATCATCCCCCTTGGTTCTATGGAGGTTCAGGGGCCACATGCCCCAACTGGTGACTATCTTGTTGCTGAAGAAGCTGCCGCAGAAGCCTGCAAGCGTTCAGGAGCTTACTGTCTGCCAGTAGTACCATTTGGAAATTCTGAATATTTCAGAAGCTTTTCGGGCACTGTTTCCGTACGTCCTGACACACTATATAACTGGGTGATGGATATGTGTACAAGTCTGATCGAACATGGCATCACCAAAATTTTGTTTCTAAACGGCCATGCTGGAAACGACAGCATTCTTGAAAATGTTGCAAGAGATATTCGCAGAGAAAAAAACCTTGTACTTTGCCGGCTCAATATCTGGAGGACTGCAACACCTCAACTCAAAAAGGAGCTGTATGGTGATAAAGCTGGCAGCATTGGCCATGGTGGCGGAATTGTGGATGCAGTTGACCGCTATCTGTTCCCCCATGATGTCAAGGAGGAACTTGTGGGTCCCTCTGATATCGTGAAAAAATGGGAGAACTTCGAGGCAACCGGTATCGGCAAAGTTAATATCTGTGGGATTGAGGGGTATGTCTATACTAATTTTGAGGATTTGAGTGTTCAGGGCTGCTTGGGAGATCCCTATGTAAGTACGAGTGAAACAGGTCGCATTCTTTTCGAGCGCATGGTAGAATGCTGCTGCAATTTTGTTGAAAAGATGAAGCTTTCCGATATGCATGCTGTTAAGTGAGGGTTAAAAATGTGTACATTAAAGGATACTGAAGTGACCAGAAAAGCGGTGGAACTGACACCATATGCGGTCGCTATCCGCCACAAAATCCATGAGAATCCAGAACTTGGGATGAAGGAGTTCAATACGACGGCCATTGTTCGGCGGGAACTCCAAAATATGGGAGCTGAAATTCTCGATCTTAGAACAGAAGTCGGCTGCGTTGCACTAATTCGTGGTACAAAAGAAGGGGGCGGAAAGGTTCTTGGTCTGCGTGCAGATATGGATGCGTTGCCTATGACCGACCTGTGCGGAAAAGAGTGGGCTTCCAAAGTTGAAGGTGTTGCTCACACCTGCGGCCATGATGCCCACACTGCGGCACTCCTTGCGGCTGCCAAAGCGTTAACTGAACTGAAGGATCAGTTCAGTGGAACGGTTAAATTGATCTTCCAGCCTGCAGAGGAAACTCTATCAGGCGCGCGCTATATGATTGCCCATGGCGCCATGGAGAATCCTGCAATAGATATTCTTACATCTCTGCATGGCACTCCTGCCTATCATATGGGAACATATGCAGTTGCTTCCGGTAAGATTATGGCCTCGGCAGATGAGTACTACATAACCTTCAAAGGTAAAAGCGCACATGCCAGCCGCCCTGTAGAAGGGAAAAATGCTCTTCTTGCTGCCTCCCATGCAATTATTGCATTGCAAGAAATTGTTCCGAATGAGGTGCCTAGTAAAGAAGAGGCGGTTATAAACACCTGTGTTTTAAATTGCGGCACAGCTGCCAATATTGTTCCAGATACTGCGGTTATCAAAGGAACTGTCCGATGCTTAGACCCGGAGATAAGGGATGTACTGGAGGCTGCGATTAGCCGGGTTGTCCATGCCGCTGCAGCTTTGTGTGGCTGTGAGGCCGACGTGAACTATGTGCGTGGAACAGACGCAGTTATCAATGATGAAGAGACCGTAGAGGCAATTAAAAGAGCTGCGGTAAAAATCGTTGGTGAAGAGAATGTTGTTCATCTCAATTCTCTGCTGGGTGGAGAGGATTTCTCTTTCTACCGCCAATATGTTTCCGAAATTGCCTTCTATCGTGTTGGAACTGGAACGTCGGAGAAGGGGCCGGTTTATCAGTTGCATAATGCCCACTATGATACCGACGATGAAATGATCCCTTATTGTATAGCGGCCCATATTCAGTTTGTGTTGGATAACGGTGTGTGATAAAATATGAAAAGAAGTTTTGTAACAGAGCTTGCCAGAATGATTGCTCCGTATGCTATAGAGATACGCCGCGATATCCATATGAACCCTGAGATAGCATTCCAAGAGGTACGCACAACCCAACTGGTAAAAAAGGAATTATTAAGTTTGGGGGCAGGAATTCAGGAAATTGGACTTGAAACAGGTTGTATTGGGATTATTTGCGGAAAAAAGCCCGGTAAAGGTAAGGTAATAGGGATTCGATGCGACATGGATGCCTTGCCTATGCAGGATTTATGCGGGAAAACTTGGTCCTCACAGAATGATGGCGTTGCCCATACTTGTGGACATGATGCCCATACTGCTGCTTTGCTAGGGGCAGCAAAGGCCTTAATGCAGCTTAGAGATCAATTTTCTGGAGCTGTAAAATTAATATTCCAACCTGCGGAAGAAGGTATGCGCGGAGCTGCCGTTGTGGTACAGAAAGGCGGTATGGAAAATCCCCATGTGGATTTAATGGTGTGTATGCATAACACTCCTATGTATAAGCTTGGTCAGATTGCTGTAGCTTCCGGACAAATTATGGCGGCTTCTGACAGATTTTCTATTAAATTTACAGGAAAAAGCGCCCATGGAAGCAGACCAGTAGAAGGTAAAAATACACTTCTGGCACTGTCTCATACGGTACTGGGCCTGCATGAAATTGTATCCAACGAGGTCAAAAGTAAAGATCAGGCGGTAGTCAATACCTGCGTTGCAAATGGAGGAACTGTTTCAAATATTATTCCTGATACGGCAATTCTTCAAGGAACGGTCAGAACACTGGATTCGGATGTAAGGAATACGGTAGAGAGCTCTCTCCATCGGGTGACAGAGCACGCTGCGGCCCTGTGCGGATGTACAGCAGAAATAACGTATCGCCGTGGTTGTCCTCCTGTGTGCAATGACCCTGAAGTGACAGAACTCGTCCGTAAGGCGGCAGAAAAGGTAGTGGATGATGGAGCGTGTATTGAGTTAGCTCCTTTGCTTGGGGGAGAAGATTTTTCGGTATATACAAGCGTGAATCCAAAAACTTGTCTATACCGTCTCGGGGTTGCACGCGACAGCATTGAGGATGAACCACAGCTTCATAATTCCCGCTTCGATTTTAATGATGACGCAATGCCTTATGCAATTGCATCGTATATTCAAATTGTTTTGGATATAAATGGCTGAACCGAACAAACAGGGATGAGCAAGGTATACTCATCCCTGTTTGCATATATTGCCCTGAAATACTAGGTGGCTTGCGTTGTAATCATCGTATTGTAAGCAGTCAAGTAAAACGGGCCAAATTTCGCCACAAAGTATACCAGCGGAAAAGTAGTTTGCTGTACATGTGAGCCCCCTTCATTCCTTTCTGGCCTCCATCTGGTGAGTGTCCTCTCATCTTAACAGATGGCGACCTGCGGCTTGCGTGGTATACTTCGTGACGAGGTTTGGCCCCTTTTGTGGCGAGGTTTGGTATCCTTTCAGTAGCGGATTTTGGTACACTTTATCTTACTATTTACATGTATATTATGATATAATATTTATATCATAATGCGGAGTTGAATTATATGAGGATGACCGATATAAAAAACATCATTGTTATTTCGGAATTTGAAAATTTTAGTAAAGCTTCGGCCTATCTGCATATCAGTCAGCCTGCTCTGAGCCAATCGGTACAAAGATTGGAATCTGCGCTCGGCTGCAAGCTGTTTATTAGAGGCGGAAAACATGTAAGTTTAACTGCTGAGGGTGAGATATTTGTAAAAGAAGGGAGTGCAATGCTAAATATTTACGAAAAAATGATTTTAAATATTAGTAAAGCAAACTCGCCCACCAAAACAATTACAATTGCCGCATCATCTATTTATGCACGGTATTACTTTCCAGAAATTTTCCGGTGCTTTAAGGAAAGGCATGAGCGTGTAAATCTTCAAATGCTGGAACTTCAAAATCGGGAAGAACTGCTACTGTCCAGTGATTCTGATGTAGACTTTGCCGTCATTAAACGAAATAAGGATAAATGTTTGAAGCAGATATTTTTATTCCAAGAACAGGTAATATTTGCTGCGTCCAAGGAGATCATGAAAAAGAAAGAAAACTATGTCTACGAAAGAAAAGGAAAAAAATATATCGATCTAAGAGGATTTGAAAATGTCCCCTTCTTGAGCTATTCCAAGAACAGCACTATGAGAACAGCGACAAACGAAATATGTCGTGATGCAGGCTTTATTCCAAATATCATTTATGAGTCAGGTGACCCGGAGTTGATTTCCGAGATGATTTCCTGTAACATGGGTGTGGGTTTCCTTGCCAGCCTCACCCAGATATCTGGCCGAAAAAATGATTTGCTCCAGTATTATTTCATAGAAAACAATAATATGATTCGTGACTATGTGCTGGCGTATAAAGTTTCAAATAACCTGAGCAACGAGAAAAAAGACTTAATTGACATCATACAGTCCGTTCATAAACGGCAGCATCATTCAGTTGACCTTTGAAAAATTGGTAAGGATATTTGGATGATCCTTTTATGCGTGGAAGTGTTTTCACATTGCGGTGGACAGGCAGATATCACCTTTTATTCAAACTGGAAACCGTCTCAGAGCCTGTCTCATACAATTTACCGGAAGCGATTTTAATGAGAGGTCCTGTTGTAGTATTATTGTACGTGTAATCAGCAAATGTACCAATAAATTTACTGATTTATTTGCTGCTTCATATTGTTCTATTCATGCTTCATATGATTAAAATGCCTTTGCTCAACGCTTCAAAACGCCTGTCGTTTTGAAGCACTTTCAAAAATAACGGCAAAGGCATTTAAAATAATTTCTT
>OFFQ01001347.1_pt1 | contig 14661 bp, 15 predicted proteins | sample 1521411 | NCBI WGS metagenome assembly OFFQ01 (sample SAMEA3504110, study PRJEB24116) | mouse gut metagenome | biome: mouse gut; feature: mouse-associated habitat; material: faeces | place: Denmark | collected 2011 | reverse complement strand
GTGGGGGAGATGACGGAGGAAATCTGGGAGCGGTTCGTGAAGGGGGCCTGTGTGTATCCGGATGGGAGGATTGAGGTTAGGTGGAATTTTGGGGATGAAATGGAGTGAGGAATGTGGCGCTCGGGCAGGGATGCCTTGCGCCACATTTTTAATTTGCTCCTGAAAAGTTTTTACCATTTCGCATATGATGAAATATCAATTTTATGAATACTTGGAATGGTATATTTTTTCTGGTGGTTTAAAAAAGAATATTCTGTATTCACCCAATTAACAAGAGTTTTAATGCTTGCAATATCTGTACTTAGGTCTATTGTGTGTGTTTCTGACTTTGTCGGTATAGTTTCTGCTAATGTCGTAAAAGGGAATGATGATGGGGGAAGGGAAAGCAATTGTTGCATTAAAAAAACTATATTGCTTTCTGTTGTCATATAGAAAACGGCATAATATATTTCTGGTGGTAATTCAGCAGCTCTATTAGCAATTATTTCCTTCCCCCAATTTATAATTTTTGTAAGGGAATCCTTTGTATAGTTTCTCCACGTATAATTGGATGAGTAAATGGCTTGTTGAGTGGAAGTATCGGACAAATTGATAAGTTTCAAAACATCATACATATTGCTTTCTTCAAAAATAGAATCTAATGATTTAGATATTGGTTTGTTAAGTTTGCCCTGTTCAATTACGTATTTATAATAATCTGTCCATAAAGTCACAATCCATATGGTAAAAAATTGCACTTCTCTTTGTATGGCGGCTCGTAATGGAATCAGTCCTTCTTCCTTGTTTTTTTCTGGAATATACACTTGTAATATATAAAATATGTATGCGGCCACATAGCTTATAGCAATGTTATATAGTGTTTTGTCTTTATCTGCTTGAAGCAGGAAAGTCCAAGTTTTAAAAGGTTTCCATACCGTTGCATCACAAAAGCAAATTATAATTAGGCACGATAATATCATTAAAATAGTAAGCAATGTAATGGCGCTTAAGTAAAATGGTTTTTTCTTTCTCATTGATGATCTCCTCTCTTAGTAGTGCTATTTTATCACAAAACTTTGACAAAGAAAATATTTGAAAAAATTATTAGTCCTATATTGACAGAATCGGGCGGCTCCGGCAGCGGCAAGACCCGCTTTCATGTGAAACCGAATTTAATGCAGATGAACGCCAGTTATGTTGTCACCGATCCAAACAGATAAGTATAATAGGGTTATAGGGAAGCGTGCATCCTCCCAGTCAGGCCAGTCCCATGTACTCCGTTCCACACCGGGGATGGGCAAATCAAAAACTGTATCGACATATATCAAAAGCTGAAACCGATACAGCGTGTGGAAACATTACCAAAGCACAAATTCAAGCCATTGAGCAGAACATGGAAAGTGATATCGAACAAGCAGGCAGTCATATAATAGGAAGCAGGAGCAGCTTCCTATTGTCATACAATTATGATGTGCCGGCTTGTTTCTTTATGATAAAAAACAATGCCAGAGGAAAGAGCAAACTGGCGGATCAAGCAGACAGGAACAAATATGGAGATTGCAAATGGAAGAATTGGCAAGGTTAAAAGAAATTGATATCCGAACCGTAAACCGGGACGAACTGATAGACATCACAAGGCTTCCAAAAGATAAAACAGATTGCGGAGACAGAGAAATGCGAATGAAAAAATTTATTGAGAACGTAAGGAATCCCTACTGCTTTGCAGTGGGCGACATAATCGTGAAATCATCCTTTTCTGAAGGAAGCAGCCTAAAGCAAAGGATTCAGGAACTGGCTGCAAGTTTATAAGATGAAAAAAGCTATAAAAGTATGGAAAAACGGAAGGTTATGCGGTAAAATAAAGCTCAGGACTAAATGAATAGAAATCCTTCTTATTCCAGACAGCGGAAATCTTCGGGAGATTTTTGCCGTTCATAGCAGATTCATCTGGCTAATACGAATAAGGAGAGTTTTTTATGCAATCAAACCTCTTATCTAAGACATATCACAGCGGCGGTTATCTGCGTTTATCCCATAGCGACATTGCTGCATCCGGGGATACGAATGCGGCAAATCAAGAAGCCATGCAGAGCAACAGCATTGAAAACCAGAAGGAATATATTGAGGAATTCCTGAAGACGAAGCCGGAGATTATATCTACCACATTTTATGTGGATGACGGTTACAGCGGAGTTAATTTCGAGCGCCCTTCTTTTCAAAGGATGCTCCAGGACATCAGGGAAAACAAAATAGACTGCGTCATAGTGAAAGACCTGTCCAGATTCGGACGTAATTATATTGAAGTGGGCAAGTATATCGAGCAGCTGTTTCCGCTGCTGGGAGTGCGCTTCATCGCAATCAATGACAACTACGACAGCGCAGAAGACAGGGCAAACAACAATATCATCCTTCCCTTCAAGAATCTGATAAACGATGCCTACTGCAGAGACATTTCCGTCAAAATCAGGAGCCACCTGGACGTAAAGAGGCGGCGCGGCGAATTCATAGGCGCATTCCCGGTGTACGGCTACAAGCGGGGTGAGGAGAAAAACAAACTGGTGATTGACCCTTATGCGGCAGAAATAGTGAAAGAAATCTTCTGCATGAAGATGGAAGGAATGAGCAACCAGGCCATAGCAGACGAGCTGAACAGCCTGGGAGTGCTGTCCCCCGCCGAATACAAAAAAGAGCAGGGAAGCGGCTACAAAGCAATGCTGCAGACCCATGAAAAAGCCAAATGGTCTGTGCCCGCGGTCATAAGAATCCTGTCCGACGAAGTATACGTGGGAACACTTGTCCAGGGAAAAGAAAGCACCCCGAATTACAAAATAAAAGTGCGGGAGAGAAAGCCCCGGGAAGAATGGATAAGGGTGGAAGGCACCCACGAAGCGATTATCAGCCCGGCGGATTTCGAGATAGTGGCGGACATCCTGAAAAAGGACACAAGAGTCCCCACAGGGAAGAAATCCGTATCCCTGTATTCCGGTTACCTCTACTGCGCAGACTGCGGATGCAGCATGGTCCGCAAATGCGTCCGCTCCGGTCAGATGCCCTATACATACTATATCTGCTCCGGAAACAAAAAGGATAAAACCACATGCAGCAGCCATAGCATCAGCGAGCGGACACTGGACGAAGCGGTGACAAGAACCATCCGGATGCATATAAAATACCTCTGCGGACTCCAGGAGAGCATGGAATCTGTCCGGGAAGCCTTAAATAATTCCGACAAGACTAAAACATTGTGCCTACAGTTCGAAAAGCGCCAGGAGGAAATGGAAAAGTATAAAAAGCTGCAGTTTGCCTGCTATGAAGATTATAAAAACGGCCTTATCACACAGGATGAATACAAGATATTCAAAGCCAGCCTGGAAAGCAGGGAAGAGGCGGCAGAATCCGCAATCCGGGAACTGGAGAAGAAAAAACAGCTCCTTCTACAGGGCGGAATGGAGAAAGAAGCCTGGATGAGGGATTTCGTGGAAAACGAAAAAGCACAGTTGACCCGTTCCCTGCTGGTAAGGCTTGTTGACCGGATTTATGTTTATGAAAACCATAGGATAGAGATACTGTTTCGTTATCAGGACGAAATGGAAAAAGCCCCGGAAGCACTTGAAGATTTCCGCAGCTGTATCGGGCAGAAAGGAGGGCAAAATGGCAAGGAAATCCAGAAATAAACCCATCCCCAGAAACATGCCCGCACCGTCTGCGCATTTCGGAAAAACAGCTTTGGATACCCCCCTATATTGGGCAGGCCTGTACATCAGGCTGTCCAAAGAAGACAGCGGAAAGGGAAACCCGAACACAGTGGAAAACCAACAGGCACTGCTCCAGGAGTTCGTGAAAAACCACCCGGATATACAAGTCTTTCAGCTTTATATCGACAACGGTTACACCGGAACGGACTTCCGGCGTCCTTCCTTTCAAAGAATGGTGGAAGATGCCAGGCAAGGGAAAATCAACTGCATAGTAGTAAAAGATCTGTCCCGCTTCGGCAGAAATTACCTGGAAACCGGAGACTATCTGGAGAAAATATTTCCCTTTCTCAAACTAAGGTTTATCTCCGTGACGGATCACATTGATATCTGTGGAAAAGCGCAGAACAGCAGAATTTCCTCTCCTGATGAAATCGAAGTCCCGCTGAAAAATATCGTAAATGAAGTATATGCCAAGGACATTTCCAGAAAAGCAGGTTCCGCAATCGAGATGAAAAAGCGGGAAGGTAAGTACGGCGGCGGTGTAGCGCCCTATGGCTATAAGAAATCCGAGAAGAAAAAAGGAACCTTCGAGGTGGACGAAGAAGCCGCAGAGGTGGTGCGGTACATTTTTGAACTCCGCGCCCAGGGCTATGGCTATTGCAGCATTGTAAAAGATTTGAACGAAAAGAGAATTAAATCCCCCAGCGCATACCGCTTTGAAAAGGGGATTGTAAAAAATCAGAGGATGAAGGATGTCATCTGGAAAAGATATGCCATAGAGGACATGCTGCGTGACCAGGTATATCTGGGGAAAATGGTGCGGGGAAAGACCTATTCAGCCATACACCGGGGAGAAAAGAGGCACCGCGTCCCGAGGGAAGAATGGATTGTAGTATCCGACACCCATGAACCAATCATTTCCCAGGAACTCTATGATAAGGTTCAGGCGGTAAATGAGGAAAGAACCCGGGAACACGAGAAAAATCTGCAAAAAAACCTGTTAAAATCCGCTCAAAACCCGGAAAGTCAGCAGAAGCATAATATCTGGAAAGGGAAACTCTTCTGCGGTGACTGCGGGATTACCATGGGCTGTATGAGCCAGCCGGACAGCAGTTTCAGATACTACTGCCCCAACTATAAAGAAAACGGCACCCTCGGATGCCGCAAGAAATATATCCAATCCAAAAAACTGGAAAAAGCCGTGCTGGAAGCGGTTCGGGCGCATCTGAAGCTGTTCGTGGAGAGCCGGGAGTTCGCCCGGATGTGGGATAAGGAATCGGAAAAGAAACAGGCGGCAGTTTTACAGGAAATAAACCGGGCAGTGGCAAAAGAGAACCAAAGCAGGCAGAAACTAAGCGCTCTGTACTTTGATTATAAAGAAAATCTGCTTACACTGCAGAAATTCCTCTCCCTGAAAGAGAAATATCAGAAAGCACTGTCGGATTGTGAGAAGATTCGAAAGGAAAAAGAAGCCCTTTTGGATGAAATAAAAGGACAGCAGGGGGAGAACAAGGAACTGTCGGATGCGGCAGACAGGTTTGCGGAGGAAGGAAAAGTAACCCAGGCTATGGTAGACTGCCTGATAGAACGAGCGGAGATTTTCAGCGGAGGGCGGATTCAGATTACTTTCCGATATGGAGATCAGTTTGAAGCAGTGCTCCTTAAACGGGAAATGATTGAGATAGGAGCTTAACAATGGGAGAGCCAGGCAGATCAGGAAGAGTTGGCTTCAGACCAGTGAATCAACCAGTTGTTGTAGCTGCCTTTACTTTGAGGATGGTTATTATATAAGGAGATGATGGATGCATGAAAAAGCATCGAAAACACTGTATAGCAGTATATATCAGATTGTCCATGGAAGATCTGGACCTAAGCTCTGGTGAAAAAGACGAGAGCTTCAGCATCGCCAACCAGAGAAATTACATCATGGCCTACCTGAAGCAAAAAGAGGAATTTCGGGATGCGAAAATCAGAGAATTCGTGGACGACGGACACTCCGGTACAAATTTCCAGAGGCCTGCGGTGCAGGAAATGCTTCAGCTGTCCAGACAGGGGGAAATAGACTGCATCGTAGTCAAAGACCTCTCCCGCTTCGGCCGCAATTACCTTGAAGTGGGGGACTATCTGGAGCAGATTTTCCCCTTTCTGGGCATCCGCTTCATCAGCATTAACGACGGCTATGACAGCAGGGAATTTTCCGGACAGACCGGGGGCATGGACATTGCCTTTAAAAACTTCATTTATGAAATGTACAGCCGGGATTTGTCGGAAAAGGTGAAAAGCGGCGTCACAACCTGCATGAAAAGGGGCGAATACCATTCCGGCTGCATGGTATATGGCTATGAAAAGGCAGAGGACGGCAGGGGGATGGCGGTTGACCCGGCGGCCGCAGCCGTAATCCGAAGGATTTTTCAGGAAATTGCAGGGGGAAAGCGTGCCAATCTACTGGCTCGGGAGCTGAACGAAGAAGGAATCCCCACCAGGCTTGCCTATAAACAGGGCAAAGGGGAACAATGCGGCAGACATTATCAGGCGAATATCTGGAATCACGACAAAATCCACTCCATCATCCATAACCGGGTATACCAGGGAGACATGGTCTACCGCAAGTCCGTCCGCACAAAAGTCGGCTGCAGCCGCAAGACAAGACAGCCGGAGGATAAGTGGATTGTACTGCCAGACCATCACGAAGCCATAGTCAGCAAGGAGCTGTTCCGGAAAGCAAACGACAGCATCCGCACAGGGGAGACCCCGAAGTATGACCGCTGCGGCCTGGAAAGAGGCAGGATTTTCTGCGGATGCTGCGGAAACCGGCTGGAACTGCGCAGGACAAAAAATCCGTATTATTTCTGTAAACGAAAAGACCTGCTAAAAATTTCCAGATGCAATATAATCAGGATTGAAAAAGCGGCCATAGAGAAAGCGGCATGGACTGTCTGGCAGGAGCATGAACGGGTGTTTGGATCCCTGCCGGAATCCGGATTCCATCAGGAGAAGCAGAAAAAGATGCAGAAGCAGGAAACAGCGCTGCAGCAGAAGCTGTCCCGAATCCCGGCGGATAAGATGAAGCTGTACGAAAGCTTCCGCGCGGGACGGATGACAAAGGACATGTTCCTTAGAGAAAAGGAACTGCTGAACCGTCAGGAGGAAGAGACAAGAAAAAGCCTGGAAGACATCGCGTTGCAGATTACCCGGCAGGAGTCCAAAGCGAAAAGCTATGACAAGCTGTCCGAACTGGTGGGGAAATATGGGGGAGCAGATGCAGCCACAGATGAATTCATGAAAGAGATGGTAGAGAAAGTGGTGGTATATGAGGATAGGCGGATTGAGATTGTATGGCGGTATGGGGATGAGTTCGGGGATTGCGTCTGAAAGGCTGGCAGGGATGTCTGTGGGTGTTTGCCGTCTGGCAGACTGTCCGTTTCCACATTGTGTGCCAGTCTGCCAGAATGGATAAAAGATAGTGTAAATCATTCTGTTTTGTGTTATGATAGAAGCGAACAGGCAAGGAGATGGATGATAAGAATGCCAGATTTGCGTATATTATGCATAAATATGGCATAGTATCTGGCTGGCGGTCTGCAGTCGGGTTGTACTGCAAATTTAACCGGTGCGAAGTGTAAGTTGACGTATGTGGGTGTCAGGCTAATTTCTGATTCCAAAGGCATATGGGCACATGTAAGCGTGGGATGCGAGGTGAGGATAGATGAGCGAGATTGTGCTGAATGATGCTGTCATTAAAAAAGTAAAAGAAGAAGCTGCGGACATGGTAAAAACGGCAATAGGAAAAGACCTGGTAAAGATAGTTTTATATGGTTCATGTGCGCGCGGCGATTATACACAGGATTCAGATATAGATATTGCCCTAATCATGGCCTGCGACAGACTGGAAGCCCAAAAGTATAATGAAATAATTGCCGAAATTTCCATGCAGCTGGCAATGAAATATTTTTCGGTAGTCAATTTCGTCTGTCTGCCATATGCCGAATATGCAAAAAAGAAATCCTGGTATTCCTATTTTCGGAATATAGATTCAGAGGGAGAGGTGTTGTATGGAGCTTGAAAATGCATTTCTGAATCGATGGCATGTGGAAGATGACTTTCATGTGCCTTTCTATACTGTAGACCGCCAGGATTTGCAGTGATTCCTATGGGAGGGTACCTGGCTGGCGGTCTGTAGTCGGGTAATGCTGCAATTTAATCGGTGTGCAGTATATATTGTGCCGTATGGACGGATTTAGTAGTATTACATGTACAAAATAAGAAAAGGCAGAAGTGTTGAGAGACTGTCCATGAGAGTGTAAAATTGGAAATAGAACCTAAAAGACAAAAAAATTGAAAAACTTTTAGTCCTTACTTGACATCAGCAGACGATGGCCCCCACCCCAGTTACACGGCCCAGCTCCTGGACGGGCTGAAGGAGCGCGGCATCCATGCCACCTTTTTCGTCACTGGGGAGCATGCGGAACTGCATCCGGATATTATCGAAAGAATGTTTAACGAGGGACATTTAATCGGCAACCATACATACAGCCACATCCAGCTGACCAAGAGCAACCGGGACAAATTCCGGGATGAGCTGATTAAGACAAATGAAATATTGAAGGAAATCACAGGGGAGGAAGTGCAGTATGTGCGGCCTCCCTACGGTTCCTGGGACAAAAGCTTCGAGAAGGAGCTGAACATGTTCCCGGTGCTCTGGACCGTGGATCCCCTGGACTGGAGCTCCCGGAACGTGGGGCGGATCACGGAGAAGATCGTCAGCAAGACCGGGGAGAACGACATCATTCTGATGCATGATTATTACGATACCTCCGTGACAGCGGCTCTGCAGGCTATCGACGAGCTGCTGGAGGAGGGGTATACCTTCGTGACGGTGGAGGAGATTTTGTTTGACTGAAAAAATAGTGTAATGATCAGGAAGTATGGCTTTGCGGGGAGCCAGGTATTAATCGTCAAGGCGTGAAGATGTTTTGCCGGAACGGCCCACAGGACATTTTCGGGCTTGATAGGATGAAGGAAAAATGGTAGCATATGAGGTACAAAGAAAGCCGTTGGCAAAGCCCTTGGCTTATCAGAAGGAGAGAGCGTATGAAGACAGTAGTACATATCATTTCCCATTCTCACTGGGACAGAGAATGGTACATGGCGTTTGAGCAGCACAGGATAAAGCTGGTGGATCTGATCGACCAGTCCATGGAGCTGTTTGAAAAAGATGCAGCTTTCAGGAGCTTCCATCTGGACGGGCAGACCATCGTGATGGACGACTATCTGGAGATCAAACCCCAGAACAGGGAAAGGCTGAAAAAGCATGTCAGGGAGGGGCGGTTTTCGGCTGGCCCCTGGTATATCCTGCAGGACGAGTTCCTGACCAGCGGAGAGGCTAACGTGCGCAATCTCCTGGTGGGAAGGCAGGAGGCGCTGGAATACGGAGGCCTCTGCCCCGTGGGTTATTTCCCCGATGCCTTCGGCAATGCGGGACAGATGCCCCAGCTTTTAAAGCAGGCGGGGATGAAGGCGATTGTGTTCGGGCGCGGCGTGAAGCCGGTGGGCTTCAACAACGAGGTACAGGGCGGCGATTACGAATCCATGTACTCGGAGATGATGTGGGAATCCCCGGACGGCAGCGCCCTTCCCGGCATCCTTTTCGCCAACTGGTACAGCAACGGGATAGAGATTCCGGTGGAGGAGGAAGCGGCCAGGGCGTACTGGGAGGAAAAACTGGCCAGCGCGCGGCAGTTTGCGGGAACCAGACATCTGCTGTTCATGAACGGCTGCGACCATCAGCCAGTGCAGAGAAATCTGGGAGCCGCGCTGGAGACGGCGAGGAGGCTCTATCCGGACATAGAGTTCGTCCACTCGGACTTCGACACGTACGTGGATGCGGTGAGCCGTGAACTGGAGCATATCTCCACAGTGCGGGGGGAGCTGACCAGCCAGGAGACGGACGGCCGTTTTACTTTGGTCAATACCACGTCCTCCCACATTCCGCTGAAACAGATGAACCGCATATGCGAGAACGCCCTGGAAAAAGAGGCGGAGCCCATGGCGGCGCTGGCCTCTCTGTGGGGAAAGGAGTATCCGGAAGATCTCCTGCGCTATAGCTGGAAGATGCTGATGCAGAACCATCCCCACGACAGCATCTGCGGCTGCAGCGTGGATTCCGTGAACGCGGAGATCAAGACCCGCTTCGACAAGAGCCTCCAGGTGGCGGAAGCGCTGTTTGCGGACAGCTGCGCCTGGATGGCGGACCGCATCGACACCAAGGCGCTGGGGGCGGGAAGGAAAATATGTCCTCTTGTGGTGTTCAACACCACTGGCTGGAACCGCAGCGGCATGGTGGAGGTCATGGTGGACTTTGAGAGGAGCTATGGCGGATGGCTTACCAGGCAGTATGGGGAAATGGAGCGTCTACGGCTTCCCGAACTGGTGCTGAAGGACGCGGCGGGGAACAGGGTTCCTGCCGGCATCCAGGATATGGGCGTGCGGTTCGGCTATGAGCTTCCCGATGACAGGTTCCGCCAGCCATATATGGCCAGACAGGTGAAGGTGACCTTTGAGGCGGAGGACGTGCCCGCATTCGGATATTGCACCTGCTACCTGGAGGAGGCGGATGCCGTCGGGGAAGCGGGGGCTGTGGAAGAGATGGCTATGGCAGCGGTCTGCGAATCGGAAAGCGCTGTAGGAGGACATTCCCTGACGCCTGCGGACAGGGTGATGGAAAACAGGTTCCTCCGGGTGGAGATCCACGGGGACGGCAGCTATTCCGTGACGGAAAAGGAGAGCGGGAAGCGCTACCCCCATGTGGGCTACTATGAGGAGTGCGGAGATATCGGAAATGAGTACATATTCATACAGGATTCCGGCAAAGAGGAAATCACGACACAGGGGACAGAGGCGCGGATCGAGCTGATTGAGGATGAGCCGTACCGCTGTACCTATCGAATCGAACACAGGCTTATGGTGCCCGCCGGCGCGGAGGAGCTGCTGGAGCGGGAGCGCCGCCAGTGCGTGGGGCTGTATGAGCGGAAAGCCGGGCGGAGCAGGGAGCTGGTAGAGCTTGCCCTCACCACGCTGTTGCGGCTGGAGCGCAGCGCGAAGGGGCTCAAGGTGGAGACCACCATCCATAATACGGCGAAGGATCACAGAATCCGGGTGATGATACCCACCGGCCTGCAGACGGAAACACATTTCGCGGACTCTACCCTTGAGGTGGTGGAGCGTCCCAACCGCCACGGCAAAGCGTGGCAGAACCCCAGCGGCTGCGAGCACCAGCAGAACTTCGTGGCCATGGATGATGAAAAGGACGGCATATTGGTGGCGAATTTCGGCCTGTACGAGTATGAGGTGCTGCCGGACAGGGACAATGCCATCGCGGTGACCCTGCTGCGCTGTACCGGAGAGATGGGCGACTGGGGCGATTTCCCCACGCCTGCGGCACAGCTTCCCGGGACGCATACTGTAGCATATGAAATCGTCCCTTACAAAAAGGAGGACGTTGCGGCGGCCTTTACGGAGGGGCATCTCTTCCAGACGAAGCTGTCGGCGGTGAGCCTGGCGTCAAAGCGCGGCTATCTGAAGGACGGGGCAGGATGCATGGAGGACATGGGCGGAAAGACATTGCCGCTGAGAGCGGGCTTCTTCAAATGGAGCGGCGAGGGGCTGAACCTGACGGGATTCAAGAAAAAGGACGGGGACAGGGATATCATCGTCCGCTTCGTGAACGAGACCAGGGAAGCGGTGGAGCTGACCATAGACAGGCAGGCATGGTTCAAAGAAATGTATCACAGCAATGTAATCGAAGAAAGGCTCCAGACGGCAGCCCCGGGAGGGGACGGAAGCTATCACATGACAGTGAAGCCCTTTGAGATATTTACAGTGGGCATCGTCCCCGACGGAACGTGGAGGGGCTAAGGCTCTAAGGTCTTCCGCATCCAGATGTGGGGACAGCCCTGTTCGTCCTCCACATCGCCGTATTCCATAAAGCCCAGGCTCCGGTAGAAAGCCGCGGCCTGGCATTGGGAGTGCAGGGCCATGTCCTTCCCGTCTGCGCTCCTGACATATTTTTCCGCCTCTTTCACAAGACAGGAGCCGATGGCCCGGCTGCGGTATGCCTTCAGAACGGCAAGCCGCCCCAGCGTATGGGAACCCACGGCAGCATTCCAGAATACACGGCAGGTGCCCACAGGCGTCCCGGCCTCGTCGAAGGCCACCAGGTGCACGGCCCTGCCGTCTATTTCGTCAAATTCGCTTTGAAAGCCCTGCTCCTCGATAAAGACCTTTTCCCGAATCTCTTTTGCGCATGCCGGGAAATCATGATATACAAGTATCTTCACTGTAGAATGAATCCTTTCATACATTTATATCTACAAACGTAATTGAATGCCGTCCGCACAGCATATACCCACAAACGTAATCAATTGCCGTCTGCACGAGTATAATATAACATAACTTTTTAAAATTATCTTAATAGAAATTGCCCTAATTAGAAACCAGAAAAGCGACAGAATAATCCTGCCGCCATTTTGTTATGCATAAATAATTTTCTTGTTTACACTCTCCCTCGCACAAGCCCTTATGTTGCCTAACCGTCCTGTGTATTCTAAGGTGTTTTCTTCCTTTAGCTGTTCTCGGCCCTGGGTTTCCGGCAGGCTGTTCAGCGCGTTCCACAGACGGCAGAACCGCTCCTTGAGCTCCAGAACCTCGTCCGGGGTGAGCTCGTGCAGGCAGGCGGAATACTCGATGCCGTCATCCGCATCCAAGGAATAGTACGCCTTGTTGTAGCGGGCCCGCTCGGTATAGGCCGCCTCATAGCGGACGCTGGCCCGGAGCGCCTCGGCCACATCGTCAGAAACTTCCATATATTCATCCTGGGTGTACCAGTAGTAAAAGTCGCGCAAGTTGATGATAGTCATTGTATGTACCTCCATATCGTTTTTGTGGTTGGGTTGCCGGGAAACGATATGGAGGGCGGCGGGGAGCGACACCCGGGGGAGCCGCCCCGCACCTTGGGACTGTTTGTCCCAAAGCTGGGCAAACAAAAAACGCTTGCGCGGCAAAATACCACGCAAGCGCATAAACTGAGGTAATTATCTAATTTGCAACAATTTTCGCAGAGCGCAGCGGAAAAGCCTTGTCCGGGGCCCGGGCTTTTTTTGACAGGTCAGGGGGACGGACAATATAGAAAGACACGGCGTTACCTCCTAAATGGTTGCCGTATCCTTCAAATAGAAAGAGCCGATAACCGCGTTTTTAGTCTGCGTATTATCGGCCCTGCGTCTATGCGTCTGGCTCTTTGATAACAGTCGTTTGTAAATCTTTTACATCAATTAAGGTTTCTTTTTTGCACTTTGGGCAATAAAGAGGATAGTTTTTTAAGATAGTATCCGCTCTTATTCTGTCACGAGTTTTACTGCCGCAAATAGGACAATAGACCCATTCACTTTTTCTCAACATTTCTTTCTCCTAAAGCCACCAACTAATTGTGATATAGTATCGAAAACCTTCCTTTCTGACATCGCCGTATTATCCTGTGAACAATTTAAAGCCAACTCATTTAATGCGCCAGAAACAGAACAAGTCATCAGCCTTGTATCAACGTCGTCGCAGAGATACCCCAATGCTTTTAAGTTGTTAATGTGACTTTGTAAGGTGCGCATTGAATTTTTTTGATCGATTTTTCTCCAAGTATCCCAACCGAGTGCAGAGGGAGCGTCTACTAACAATATACGCCTGTTTTCTTTTGCATTAGCACTATTTACAAAGCCGACACATCCAAGGATAAGCTGTTGCCATGGATCATCACTTTTTAATGCTGCTTTTTCAATTTGAGCGGCAATATCTTTTTGTACACTATCTAATACAGCTATAAATAGTCCTTGCTTATTTTTGAAGTGATGATATATTGCCCCTCGTGTTACATTGGCTTCCTCTGCTATTTTTTCTAAAGGAACATCATAATAGCCATATTCTGCAAAGTATTTTCTGGCAATTTTTAAGATAGAAGTAGTAGTTTTATAGGTAGCCTCTACATTTTTCATTTTAGATTGTTCTGTTATCAATTCCGAATGATAGCTGCATTCGGAATTGACAACTCCTCTCTGACTTATTTTTGATTTCTTCTCCCGTGTTTAATAATCCAATCCTGCGCTTTGCTTCTTCCTGTTTTCTCCCATTCTGAAATAATAAAATCAGCTTTCTCAGGAGCATATTTATATAAATCGTTTAAATTGTTGCCCACACTTTTTTGAATGAATTTTTCCTGGTCATCTTTTAACCTTGTAAGAATGGTTGTATATCTTTCAAATTCATCTAATGCAACAAATAGTTTTTGCGACCATGGCAGCCGTATTCTGACTCCTTCGCTTGCAAGCCGCCTAACATGCACATTTTTGTCAGTTGTCCATTCTATTAACTCGTCCATTACCTCTTTGGGGTGCTCTTGTAACAATGGGCGGATAGCATACTCTCCGGTAAATCTTTTTGTCAATTCTTTCAAAAAAGCAAGTGATAAAATCCAATTTTCATTTCCGTATCGTTCAACATATCTGCCAATAGGCCATAGCCACCATCCAAAATTGAACATTCCTTCAGATTGTTCTAATTCAGGCCCCAGCATATTGAAGAATGCTTGGATATTCTTTGAATAATCGCCTCCCATACTTGTTTGCATAGCATCCACAATACAGTCAAACCTTGCAAACAACTCTTTGTCGTCCAACCTGCCAATTAGAGAATGGCAGAAAGCGTTTTCGTTAAAATCAGGCATCACGAAAAGTATCTTTTGGGAAAGACTAAAAATATAATCATCATTATAATGGTCTTTATGTTTCATATTCATTTACTCCTTTTGAATAAGTAGGTACATTATAGCATACAAACAGTCTGTATGTCAATCTGCCTTTCTATCATTCCACCAAATGAACTAAGTGTGCACAAACGGCAAGCAATTCGGGTGTGGCCACACTCCGAAATTTTTGCTGGGCCG
>OFFQ01001327.1_pt1 | contig 14833 bp, 15 predicted proteins | sample 1521411 | NCBI WGS metagenome assembly OFFQ01 (sample SAMEA3504110, study PRJEB24116) | mouse gut metagenome | biome: mouse gut; feature: mouse-associated habitat; material: faeces | place: Denmark | collected 2011 | reverse complement strand
ATAACCCAAGGGCCATGAAAGGCACGAAATATCTCCCGAAACGGTTCTATTTGGATAGTTTGAAGCTGGATATCAAAGTCCACTGGCTGGAATAGCGGTCGATTACCAGTCAAAAATTCGCTCCAATAGCCAACCGTCCAGAAGTTAGCAGGAAATAAGGTAAGGGCGGCCAACCCTGCGGAAAACATAGTAAACAGAAGTAACCCTACTTCCCGCCACAGACTGCTGGACAGCCCCTGGCGGAACAACAGCTTGTGTCGCCATGGCTGAAGCAGGACAAAGATGAATAGAGCAACACCCATGCAAGGCAACATTTGTAAGAAATAGTCCCAGATATTTCCGAGGTACCACAATACTATTTTCGTCAAACTCATCAGTACAAGTCCTTATTTCATGATTTCACTCCATCTAACTGCAAATAGGTGTCTGGCACTTGTCCCACAATCACCGTCTCTGCTATGCATAAGCGAGTATGGAGGGAGGTTTCCACCTCTCCACCGGGAAGCATCAGTGTCATGGGAATTGAAACCTCTATCGAAATACGGTGGAGTGTTTGATTCACTCCAGCCGAAGCTAACTGGCTGTCAAATTCCGCCTGCACCGTCCCTACAGTCATGGCTCGCGCCTTCAGTGACGGGCCCTTGGCCCATAGTGGTTCCAGACCAAAAAGACTACCTAGGGGCACTTGAATCTCGGATATATCCACCCCTTCCAAAGCCTCCAAAATCGCAGTAGTGAGCTCTGCTCGAAGCAGGTTCATCTGAGCCATATTGGTAGTTAGAGCGGTGATGGCCCCCCTCTCGTCCCGCTGAATTGTAACAAAATCACTGTAGCTGACCTGACGAGATGCCAAATCAGCAGTAACAGCACTTTCTACCACCGCTGTCATTGTATTTTGAGTCTGGGCTGTAGCAATTTTTGCCACCACAGGGCGCAATTTAGACTCTAAAAGAGTAATAATTGATATCGCCACCAGAAATGCTACAGCTAGAGTTAAAATGATTGGATGAATGGATAGTCCTTGACCTGTCCACACAGGCCTATGGCGGATTATCGGCCTGTTTATCTGTCTAATTAACCTCCGACGCCAATACCCCATATCCTCACTCCCTATGAGTCAGGATATTCCAAAACCAGCTTGACCTATCACCAAAAAGCTTTTTTATTTTTCACCGTTCAAAAAGGAATTCCACCACGGAAGCGGTCATCCTAATAGCTCCTGTACTGCTAGCAATACTCCCAACTTACCGGACTCAAAAGTCAGTCCGCCTTGAAGATAGACGGTATAGGGTTCCCGCATAGGCGCATCAGCAGACAGCTCAATAGATGCCCCCTGGATAAAAGCTCCAGCTGCCATGATTACTTGGCAATCATAGCCTGGCATATCCCAAGGTTCTGGAGTAACATAGGAGTCCACCGGTGCACCAAGCTGAATTCCTTTGCAGAATTTTTTTAAGGCCTCTGGCTGCTTCATATGGATCATCTGAATTATGTCATGGCGGACCGCTGAGGAGTGTGGTTCTGTCTCATATCCCAGCAGCTCCATCACTTTAGCAGCAAAGACAGCGGTTTTTACCGCCTGAGCCACTGTGTGAGGGGCTAGGAATAGTCCTTGATAGAGCAGTCTGGTTTGGCCCAGTGTACAGCCGCACTCTCCCCCAATCCCTGGAGCGGTGAGCCGCATGGCGGCTCCTTCCACCAGATTCCGTTTGCCAGCAATATAACCCCCAGTGGGAGCCAACCCACCCCCTGGATTTTTGATCAGAGACCCCACCACAAGGTCAGCGCCTACATGGGTAGGTTCAAGAGTCTCCACAAATTCACCGTAGCAATTGTCCACCAGAATGGCGGTGTTAGGGTTAGCTCCCCTGATCAACCTGCATATTTCACCAATCTCCGCCACTGACAGAGAGGATCGGGTAGAATAACCTCTAGAACGCTGGATCAGAACTGCCTTTACTCTAGGATCAACCACAGCCCTCGCGATACCGTCCAGGTCAGGTTTATTGTTAAGGAGTTCTACTTGTCGATACTCCACTCCATAGTCTTTCAGAGAACCAGGGCCCTTTTCTGACACTCCAACAACACCCAATAGTGTGTCGTAAGGTGCACCTACAGCGGAAACTAACACATCGCCTGTTTTTAATGCTCCAAACAGGGCACAGGCGATAGCGTGGGTTCCGTTGACAAATTGGATACGAACCAGGGCAGCCTCCGTGCCAAAGAGTTCAGCGTAAATTTTGTCCAGGTTATCCCGTCCTAAATCGTCATAACCATATCCAGTGGTGCCAGAAAAATAGCCTTCCGCTACCCGATACTTCTGGAATGCTGCCAACACTCGTGCGGTGTTTCTCTCCGCAATAGTATCAATGCTGGCAAATTCCGTTGTCAGCTGGTTCTGTGCCTGTACACCAAGGGTTTTTACGCGCTCGTCTATCATATTTGTCATCTTTCTCTGTCAACCCTGTCTATTTTAATGTATTTTATCAAGTTGCCTCAAGATAATTCATTCACCAGTTGCTTGAACACTCTGCCCCGTTCCATAAAGTTTTTAAAGCGATCAAAGGCGGCGCAGGCTGGAGACAGCACCACCACATCACCGTCTTGGGCAACGTTCTGGGCCGCGGTTACGGCAGCGGCAAGATCTTCTGTCTCAATGATCTGCAATCCACTCTCCTCATAGCCCTCTGCTGCCTCTACTGCCTTCTTGATGGCAGATGCAGTGTCGCCGGTGAGGATCAAGGTCTTGACCTTTTCCACAATAGCGATTCCAAGCTGTGTAAAGGGAACCCCCTTGTCATATCCTCCAGCAATGATAATCAGCTTCTGTTCGAAGGAATCCAAGCAGGCCATAGTTCGGGTGGGACTGGTACCGATGGAATCGTTGTAGTATTTCACCCCGTCCAGCTCCCGGACCAGCTCAATGCGGTGCTCCACCCCAGTAAATCGCTGAGCCACTGCTCGGACACATTTGTCAGGGACAATACCATCCACAGCCGCAATGGCAGCCATATAGTTTTCAATGTTGTGAACGCCGAGGATACGAATATCCTCCAGCGGTAAAACCAAGCGTTGCCCCTGTTGGTTGGACAGCCAAATGGCCTGCCCCTCGGGGTAGTTGGGGCCCACATAGGTTCCGTTCTCCTCTAACTTGGTCTGGCGACTGAAATAGGTAACAGTTCCCGACGCCTTTTTTGATAGGGAGCGAGTGATATCGTTGTCATAGTTGAAAATGGCCCGATCTTCCGGATTCTGATGGAGGAAAATGTTCATCTTGGCTGACGTGTATTCCTCCATAGTGTGGTGGTAGTCCAGATGATTGGGAGACAGATTGGTGAACACTGCTACATTGGGGCTGCGACTCATAGACATCAGCTGAAACGAAGATAACTCCACCACTGCTATATCCTCCGGAGCCATCCCATCTACATCGGGGAGCAAAGGACGGCCAATGTTACCGCCCAGATAAACATTGAAGCCAGCTTCCTTCAAAAACTCGCTGATCAGAGTAGTGGTGGTTGTCTTGCCATCACTTCCTGTCACGCCGATAATCTTACAGGGACATAATTGAAAAAACAACTCCATTTCGGAGGTAAGCACACTTCCGCTATCCAACGCCTTTTTCAGTTCTAGGGTATTGGAGCTGAGGCCAGGGGTACGAAAGATGATATCAAACTTATATATTTTAGCCAGATAGTCTGGTCCTAGACGCAACTTAGCACCCAAGCTCTCCAGCTCAGATGCTTGCTCCTCCACCCGTTCCCGGGTCGACTTATCACACACAGTAACTTTTAATTCTGAGCGCAACAAGGTACGAATCAAAGGGATATTGCTGACCCCCATACCAATAACAGCAATCGATTTGCCTCGCAGGGTCTCCAAATATTCAGACATGGTGGACATAGGATGTCCTCCTTCCATTATTTTCTTACCACATATTATATTACCATATTTCACTATATAATTCAATCACCCACCCCAACGAATAAATGTCCCCTGGTAAAACCAGGGGACTATTTTTCCAGGTGTAGCTTTTGATGCGAATAGCCTGTATAGCCATTACTGCGCAGGCTATCCGCATGTACTCATTCACGCCAATTGCAGTTCCCGAATCTCCTTACTGTGACGCTTGATTGCCAACTCGAGCACTTGGGTTCGGTCGTTCAAAGCGTCGTATTTCTCTTGTGGGACAAAACGGTCCCATAGGGCCTGCTGGCCCTCTAAAAGAAGATTCAGTGTCCGGTGCAAGTCAGTGTCCATATATATTCTGATATCAGTTACTTTTCCTCTAAGGTTGTCCATTTTTGCTTCCAATCGGACATAGTTTTTCTGAAGGTTTTGAACGTCTTGCTTTAATATTTGAACATCCTCTTTTAAGATGCGGATATCCTGTCTCATGGGCTCCATCTTTGCCTCAACTACCTGACCAATGGCCTGAAGAAGTTCCTGGTCTGTCATGACTCTTTCTCCTTTTCGACTACGCCCGGGGATGGGCCTTTTTGTATACATCCTTAATTTTATGGTTAATCAATTTGGAGTAGATCTGGGTTGAAGAAATATCTGCATGGCCTAACATCTCCTGAATGGAACGCAGGTCAGCTCCATTCTCCAACAGATGAGCTGCAAAGGAATGGCGCAGCGTATGAGGGGTAATATCCTTTTGAATTCCCGCTTTCTCTTGATAATACTTAATTAATTTCCAAAACCCTTGGCGGCTCATGCGTTCCCCACCCATATTGACAAATAAGGCGGTTTCATCCACAGCGTCTACCAATTGTGGCCTTACATTATTTACATACTCCCCTAATGCTCGAATAGCTGCAGGATACAGGGGGATAATACGCTCTCTGCCTTTGCTGAAGCACTTAAGTACACCGCCAGGTAAATTCAAATCATCTACATCCAATTCAATCAGTTCGCTGACTCGAATCCCAGTGGCATAAAGTAGCTCTAACATAGCGCGATCCCGATAACCCTTTAAGTCAGTACACTCAGGCTGTTCTAAAAACAATTCCACCTCTTTGCCCGTAAGTACTTGAGGCAATTTACGCTCTACCTTGGCAGGTGACACACCTTTGGCTGGGTTTTGATCTACATAGCCTTTATTCATTAAGCAAGAATAAAAAGATTTAATAGAGGCCACTGAACGAGTTACTGTAGCAGGCGACCGGCCTCGCTTGATCAGAGAGTTAGCATAATCCTCCACATCCTGAATAACCACTTGGGCTAAGCCGACTTCTTTTCCAGCCATTGCCTCAGCAAACTGATGGACGTCTCGAAGGTAGGAACTAACTGTGTTAGCCGAGGCTTGCTTTTCAATTTTCAGAAAGTCCTCATAGACCGACAACAGTTCAGACACATCCAAAACTCCCAAAAATAAAGTTATAGCACTACCTTGACAACTGCACGCAGTAATACAGGGATCACCCAATATTCCAACAGCCCTGCAGCCAAACCAAGCCCCAGACACAGACCTGTATGAAACCACCAGTTCCCTCCTGGATAAAAAGTTCTTACTCCCTCTCCAGACAAACGACATAGCCGCCGTCGTGCAGACAGAAAACCTGGCACTCCGGACACAAAGAGGGCAGGCACCCACAGTAAAGCAGGCAGAGCAAAGAGGACAAAGGCAGCAATCATTCCTCTACTTCCAAAAACACGACAGAAACAGGCCACAGAAAAAGTCAAAAAGAAACCTCGCAGTCCCAAAAGCAGAGGCAGCCCTAACGTCCCTAATGCTGTCAATCCAAGGGTCAGAGCAGCTAAGAGATATTTTAATTGTCCCCACAGGACATGCCAAAGATCTCGCGGCAGATCACCACCCTGGACAAGGGTAAAATAATCAGCCAAATAACGGCCCAGTTCCTGTGCCCCCTCTCCACTAGCTAAGGCAGCAAAGAGACAGCCAACCACCCCGCCAAGAAAAAAAGTTGTACTCATCAGGATCAGTGCACCGCTTTGTTCCGACGGCAAGTCCCACTTCTTGCGAATTCTCATCCCCATAGCTGTCACCTCAGTAACAACCTATGTACCAGATGAAAAAAATAGACTCAGACATCTAAGCTTTTGCTTCATTGGGTAATTATTACTATAGCTCCTTCTTCCCTTTTTCGCAAGGGGGTTTTGCGATTTTCTCCGTTTTTGCCAATTCCCCCAACTTGTTATGTAAATTGTATTATGTAAACTATGTAACCTAAAAAGCGCCAGGCCCTTGAAGTAGGGCCCGGCGCAGCTAAATCTGGTATTTTAACATATTAATAGAACTAGATATTGAGAAGGCGCCTGGCTTTCAACGGTCGCAGAGATTACAATCTGTATTATTACAATTTGTATTCTGGGCTGTACCCATTCCCGCTGCAATTGCATTTAGAGCAATCGCGCACTCTAACCGCTTACGTTCCATCCTACATGCAACCTCATTTGAGCTCATTATGTTGCCATTGACATGTAAATTTGAGGCAGAGCAGCCTCCACTACAGTAGAAACGTGCCCAACACTCTCGGCAGGCTGGACGAGTATATATGTTCTGTTGGGCAAATTGACCAGAAATAGTCATATCAAATGAGCTGTCATAAACACTGCCCATACGAAATTCCTCTTTCCCTACGAACTGGTGGCAGGGGTAGATGTCTCCGTCTGGGGTAACAGCTACATATTCACAGCCAGCACCGCATCCTCTCAGTCGCTTGATGACACAAGGCCCCTGAGTTAGGTCAATATTAAAATGGAAAAAGTTGATGTCTTTTCGTCCCATCAATGCCTTGGCCAGATTTTCATACTCCTCCTCTACCCTCTCCACATCCTCCTCCCGAATGGCATAGGGGTCATCAGCAGGACCGCTGCAAGGCTCTACCGACACATGTCTAAAACCAAGATCTCCCATATGGAGTACATCCAGAGCGAAATCCAGGTTATCACGAGTGAAGGTCCCCCGGACATAATAATCTTTGCTGCCTCTCCCAGCTACTAGTTTTTGGAATTTTGGGACAATTACTTCGTAGCTCCCTTTTTCATTCACTGTGGGGCGCATATTGTCATTGATTGTTTGACGGCCGTCCAGAGATAAAACTACATTAGACATTTCCCGATTGATATAGTCGATGGTTTGGTCATCCAATAAGATACCATTGGTAGTGATGGTAAAACGAAACGTTTTATTATGTTTTTCCTCCAGGGATCGGGCATACTCTACTGTACGTTTCACTGTATCCATAGCCATCAGAGGCTCGCCACCGAAAAAGTCTATTTCTATGTTGCGTCGTTTGCCTGATTTGGCCACCACCCAATCAATAGCTCTTTTAGCTGTATCAAAATCCATGGTCATCCGATGACCAGTACCAAAATCACCAGTGGAAGCAAAACAGTATTTACAGCGCAAATTGCAGTCATGGGACACATGAAGACACAGCGCCTTTACAACTGCAGCTTTTGGCAATTCCATGGCCGCCTTCGGATCCAGATAGTCGTCGGCAGAAAAGAGCAAGCCGGTATTTTGTAGGATTTGAAGTTCCTGCCAAGCCTCCTCCAGTTCTGTAATGTCGTATTGAGGTAGCTGGTCCACCAATTTTGGTGGGACCCTCCCCTCCCCTATTGGCCCTTCTCCCACAGCAGAGAGCAGATCAAAGGTTAACCTGTCCAGCACATGAACTGCTCCACTGTTTACATCTGCCGCCAGATATTGTCCTAAGGCGGTAAAGGTGTGTACTGTTGTCATTTGATTCTCTCCTTTTGATCGTTGTTACAAATATGGCACCCAAAAACCGTAAGCAATGTATCATGTTTTGGGCATATAGGGAAACCACACAGAACTGGGTCAGACCCCTCCGCTTCTGCAAGCCAGTCGACTAATATCTCCGGCCGAACATTAGTGGATTTCAGTTCAGACAAAAGCACGGAAAATTTGTCCAAACAAGGAAACAGAAGTTCCTCCGCTGGAGTATAGCCCAAACGTTGCCAGCCCACTCGTCTTTTTGCATCGGTGATACTTTGAAGCAAAAAGTTCTTATCAGTCTCAAAGGTCTGAAGATCCCATGGCATGTCGCATAGATTAAATCCAACGGTTCCTGCCCCTACTTTGCTCTGGTCTTTTTCCGACAACCAGACAATGAGACGCTTTTTCCCGTCTGTCCCAGCAATTTGAACACCGCTGAGCGCAAGAACATCGATAAAAACAGATGTTAAACTGTTGCTCATTCTAAGACGTTCATGACTTGGAGTTTTGGAAGTCGCGCCAAACGAATTTGCCATGATTCCCCCTTCTGACCTCATCAGCGAAACACAACAAAAGGCAGGCGCTGCAAAGCGCCCGCCTTTTCAGGCTGTTTAGATTTACTTGTTTTCACACTTCTGGTTAGCGACAGTGCAGGAAGTCTTGCAGGCGGACTGGCAAGAGGTCTGGCACTCACCGCAGCCGCCTTTGGCAGCACTGGCCTTCAAGGTAGCCCCGTTCAATATCTGGATATGCTTCATTGATATCTCCTCCTGTTTGGTTGCTTACAGCAGTTTCTGCCATAATGGCAATTATTATATCATAGAGTCGGAAAGATTTCAATCACCTTCTGCGTTTTTTCTTGGGCTTTCCTGACAGCAAACCCGAGATGGCTCCACCACATAAACAGGCACACAAAATTCCAGCCCCGCCGTTGGCAATGGAAGCTCCCTCATAAACAATCAGACCAGCTGTCAAAAGCAGCAAAAACAGTACCGCGCCAACCCCTCCCCCCACCAGTAGAGATCGCCCGCTGACCTGATGGACTGTATAGATTCCTCCTACTAGTGCGCCCAGGACACAGCAGGCAAGCACCGCACCATACATAGCTTCTACTGGTAAAATACCTGTGGATACCATCAGCGAGCAGACTAGAAGGGCCAGTATGGTAGTCACCCCAGCCAGCACGCCGCCTTTGAGGACCTCACACATAGCATTCAACCATTGACTACCCAATTCCTCTGGACGCCGTTCCTTCTTCTTCATAAAAACACCCTCCCCCACGGTTTGGTAAAACCTATGCGGGGAGGGCAAAAGACATGCCTGTTTTTAACTGGCAGACTGCTCAGGAGCGACATTTTTACTGGATACGGCCCATTTTGTAAATTCAACGCGCACCCGGTCGGCACTAGTCTCAATCACAATAGTGCTCTCATCCACTTTGCAGATTGTACCTACAATTCCGCCGATCGTGGTGATAACATCACCCACTTTCAGAGAATCCCGCAGATTCTGGGCCTCTTTTTTCCGCTTGTTCTCTGGGCGAATCATGAAGAAATACAGCATGGCGAACATCAACACAATCATAATGATGAAATTAGGATCAAGCATAAAAGTTTCCTCCAAAATTCTAAAATCACTCAGTCAACAGAATCTCCATTTGACACAGTAAAAGGTATTATAGCGGATATTTCCTCAATTGACAAGCCCTTTTGCCAAAATTTTCACACCTGCCTCTTAAAATGCTAACAGGAAATCTCCTGGATAAGTCGCAAAATGCAGGCGACTCCCATTAAAAGCAGGTTGCTGAGGATGGTACACTTTACTGTTGACAAGGTCGGTCCAGAAGTCCGGAATATTGCGCCCGAAATGCCTCAAAGGTACCGGTGTCTAGGCTGCTCCGGATACAAGCCATCAGTCTGTTGTAGAAGTACAGATTATGGAGTACTGACAACCGCATCGCCAGCATCTCCCCAGCTGTCAACAGATGGCGCAGATACGCCCTGGAAAAGGTACGGCAAGCGGGGCAACTACATGTTGAATCAATGGGACGTCCATCCAACTTATACTTTTCATTTTTAATATTGATGGTGCCATTCCAAGTGTACAGCTTGCCGTGACGGGCGTTCCGAGCAGGCATGACACAGTCGAAGAAGTCCACCCCTCTAGCCACTCCCTCAATGATGTTAGATGGGGTACCCACCCCCATCAAATACCGGGGCTTGTCTACTGGCATGTGAGGCTCCACAGCGTCAATTATATCGTACATCACTTGGGTAGGCTCTCCCACAGCCAGTCCCCCAATCGCATAACCATCACAGTTCAATTTGGAGATTTCCATCATATGCCGTACCCGCAGATCGGCGTAAGTTCCCCCCTGGTTGATCCCAAAGAGCTGCTGTTGACAGTTCACCACGTCCGACAAGCTATTTAACCTGTCATGCTCTGCAATACAACGTTCTAACCACCGAGTTGTTCGTTCACAGGAAGCCTTTACATACTCATAGGGGGAGGGATTCTCTATACATTCGTCAAAGGCCATTGCAATGTCGCTACCTAAGTTAGACTGAATGCGCATAGATTCCTCTGGGCCCATAAAAATACGCCGTCCGTCAATATGGGACGCAAATGTGACTCCCTCCTCGGTGATCTTTCTCAGTCCAGATAGAGAGAAGACCTGAAAACCTCCACTATCAGTGAGCATGGGTCCGTCCCAGTCCATAAATCTATGGAGTCCCCCCATCTGACGGACCACCTCGTCACCAGGGCGCAGATGTAGGTGATAGGTGTTGGATAGCTCTACCTGACAGCCGATTTCTTTCAAGTCATGGGCAGATACCGCCCCTTTGATGACCCCTTGAGTTCCCACATTCATAAATACAGGGGTCTGCACTACTCCATGGGCACAGGTAAATACCCCTCGGCGAGCCTTCCCCTCTTTCTTTAAAACTTCAAACACACAAAAACTCCTTTATTCTGTTATGTGTTACTTGATCCATTCTTAAAATAGTCTTTTCTGCAAATAAATCATATCAACCAACTGAATCCCATCCTCATAAATTGGGTGGTCATAGTTTTTTATAAAAAAGTCCTCTACTTTATGCGAGCGAACAAATCCGCACTTTTCGTAAAAAGGAATCGTCAAAGGGCTGTCACCTGTCCCAACCTGCAAGATAGAATATCTTCCTTGGTATTTCTCCACAACATATTCAACTAATGCTTTTCCATATCCCATCCTACGGCAAAAAGGATCAATCGCTAAATTTTTAATTTCTAAAATTCCTTGCCCTTCATCTGTTACAACACATTCCCCTTTCACGCTATCATCAGTAATTATAAACATTGTTCCTCTATCCAGATAGCGGTTGATCATACTCTCTTGTTCATCCGCAAGCAATAGAAAAGGGAGGTATTTCCTTTTCCCGTCCACGACCTCTCTGATCTCCATACCGCACCTCAACCAAATTATTTCGACAGACCATCAAAAAATATCCGCAACTTAGCCTTGCGCTCTGGAAGAAGTTGGGATTTGCGCACTCCCCCTGTATCGCCCCCTCTAGTGCAATGAGCTTATGGAAGCAAGCGCCTTTGTCTTGAGCTTTTAAGCGTAGAAACGCTATCTCTACCCCGACCTCCTTCAGCTCCTCCGAGTCCTGAATCCCAACTTCATTCAGCAGCTGAGCCAACTTCTGGCCGATATTGGGCAGCCTAGTCAGTTCCATCAGGTATCACCTCTTTGAAAATCTGCAATCATCATCGCGTCACCAAAGGAAAAGAAACGATAACGCTCCTGCACCGCCTCCTGATAGGCCGCCAAGACATGATCTCGCCCTGCCAGTGCCGATACCAGCATGATTAGGGTGGACTGAGGTAAATGGAAATTTGTAATAAGGGCATCCATCACTTTAAACTCGTATCCTGGATAAATGAAGATATTGGTCCAACCGGATCGCTCTGACATGGTACCATCCTCTGCCGCAAAACTCTCGACGGTACGGCAAGAGGTAGTGCCCACACAGATGACCCGTCCTCCATTTTTCTTTGTTTCATTGATGATATCGGCAGTTTCCTGGGAAATGATGCAAAATTCTGAATGCATCTCATGATCTTGAATATCCTCCACTTTAACAGGGCGGAAAGTCCCTAGTCCCACATGAAGTGTAATGTAACAGATCTTTACACCTAGATTCTGCACCTGCTCCAGAAGTTTTGGCGTAAAATGGAGCCCAGCAGTAGGCGCAGCAGCAGAGCCCACTACCTTAGAATAGACAGTTTGGTACCGTTCCTGATCCTCTAGTTCCGTTTTGATATAGGGTGGCAGGGGCATTTTGCCCAACTGATCCAGGATTTCCAGAAAAATACCTTGATAATGAAACCGCACAGTCCGCTTGCCGTCAGCTAGTTCCTTCTCTACTGTCGCAGTTAGTTGTCCATCTCCAAATATCACCTGGGCCCCAGTCTTCAGTTTTCGGCCTGGTCGGACCAAACATTCCCACAGATGATCTCCCCTATCGACCAGGAGAAGCACTTCACAAATTCCTCCGGTGGGCCGATAGCCAATAAGGCGCGCAGGAAGTACACGGGAGTCATTTAGCACTAGGCAGTCCCCTGGTTGAAGAAATTGGGGTAAATCATAAAAGCGATGATGTTCCACGGCACCGGTGCTTTTATCCAGCGTCAGCAGTCTGGATGCGTCCCTCTGCTTTAGTGGAGTTTGGGCAATTAGTTCCTCCGGAAGTTGAAAATCAAAATCGGCAGTTTTCAATGCTGCACATCCTTTACTAGTAGTGTGTGACCTGGACGCCAGGGAAATAGAACATAATAATCTCATCAAAAGAAAATCCACGACGGGCCATAGCGTTGGCACCATACTGACTCAGTCCAACTTGATGACCGTAGCCGCCACCGTTAAATGTATATGTATTGCCAGACACGGTAACAGTCCCGCTCCCCGGTTGAACACCGGGTGTGCTGCCTCCTGTGGTGCCGTTATCCACACTCTGTTTCAGTTGAGATACAGATCCCGTACCAGAAATAACATAAATACTTCCTCCTATTGGCGCAAGAGTACCTGTACCGGAGATCACATACTTTCCTTCTAAGCTGTCCTCTGAACCATTAATTGAAACATCTCCTCCAGTGGATGGCTGGTCAACCTGCCCCTCTCCAGTCCCTGCCCCATTAACGGTGAAGCGGATAGCATTCACCCCTAAACGACTACGGATATGGCCAACATCGATGGTACTGCTCTGGCCATTGGCCCACCAAACTACCACCTGAATGACATTGCCCAACTTGGAGTAGGTCAGCTCTAATCGGTCCACAGAAGTATTTACTCCCAATCCATAATTCTGGAGACGTTGTGTCAGCTGTGCGGCCGTATAGCTCACAGTCCATGGAGATTTGGAGTTGCGGTCATTTAAATCGGCTTCATAGGGGTCTTCCACTCCCCGGAGATAGGGGTGTTCTGTAATGGTGTCCGTTCCCCACACATTCTTAGCATCTTCGCTAGCACCTCCAAAACTGGAAGAATAAGCTATCTCAGCCAATTTTCCGTTATATTTTACGACCAGGCCGGCAGTTTCGGCCACCGCCCGCATACTCACCTGACTGGGACCATAATCAGCTTTTCCACTGCCCATGCCGTGGTAGACTTGGCAGCCAGTGGAGGTGCAAATATCAAATCCATGGCTACTATGCTTATTTAGACTCTTCAACACATAGGTACGGGCGCACATGGCTTGGGACTTAAGTGCTTCAAGCGGCCACTCTCGTCCCATCTCATAGCAAATCACTCCATTTACATAGTCCTCTAGTTCCACCATATTGATGACCGAAAGATTTCCACCAGTGCGCCGGAAGTATTGAAAACCGCCCCGGTATTTATATCCAGAAAACCAGGTCTGAACATCGTCCACTCCAGTGACATCGGGCAAAATTCCCAATTTTCCAGATTCACCGTCATCATACTGAAATAGAATATGGTTTGTGCCCGTCTGAACCACACTCATACCATAGATACTGGTACCTACAATACTGCTCTCAATGCCCAAGGCGTTCTGAGCAGCCCGCGCCTCATCACTGTTGCCATATGCTCCTATTCGGACCTGATACTGTCCATTGATCCAAGAAACAAAACCACTGTCATACCGAGACGCCTCTGCTAGCGCCTCCTCATAGGTATGAAAAGTTCCATTCAGCTGGACATGGTAACATCCAACTAAAATATTACTAGTAGCTGTACTGGAGTAGGTGGTTTTTCCCAAAGCAGAGGAGTATCCGTAATAGAGATTTTGTGTCTTGAGCACTGCAATCTTGGTAACGCCAGAATCTGTACGAGCCAGCTCTACAAAATCTCGGTTACTGTTGTAGTACCCGAAGCGATAGCCAGCACCAAACCCAGTGCTGTTCTCTAAATGAGCTGCTTCCAGCTCTCCGGTCGGCACATGGGAATTGGAAGACGCCAATCCCACTCGGATCATGACTTGCCCGCTACTGTTGGCATTCACTGCACTCACTGGAGGAATAGCTAGACACGCTACGAGGACAGCGGCGGCAAACTTGATAAATCTTTTACCCATGATAATCTCCATTTCTCTATTTCTTCTGTTTTGCTCTATTGACACCCTTTCAGAAACATGATAGGATATCGAAAAGATAGAGGTTGCGGCTTACATCAGTAAACATGGTCAGGGTGCCGGTAGCCCGTTTCAGCCATGTCGAAAGGGAGTGCCGCCGAAGGGGTCGCCGCTGCCGGCAGGGCGGGTCCTGGTCGTCTGGTAAACAGCTAGCCGACTGTCATCAGTTGAAACTGATGGAGCGCTGTCTGCTTTTGTGGATATTTTGTCGGGGTGACATCTCTCCTGACATTATAGTACAAAATCAGCCGCTTGAAAAGCCGCTGATTTATTTTTTTCATTTGGCCAAATTTTCCCCGGTTCATCTATCTTTACATCGGGACATAGAATGGCCTGGATTGATATGGAGGTTATCAAAATGGAAAAGTATAAGGTAGGTATCATTGGCGCCACCGGTATGGTGGGCCAGCGATTCATCACTCTGATGGAAAACCACCCGTGGTTCCAGCTCACTGCTCTGGCTGCAAGCCCCCGTTCTGCGGGCAAG
>OFFQ01001322.1_pt1 | contig 14859 bp, 13 predicted proteins | sample 1521411 | NCBI WGS metagenome assembly OFFQ01 (sample SAMEA3504110, study PRJEB24116) | mouse gut metagenome | biome: mouse gut; feature: mouse-associated habitat; material: faeces | place: Denmark | collected 2011 | reverse complement strand
GGCCCGTTAGGGCTGCAGGGTCCAGGGGCAGCGCCCCCGGCCGCCTTCCGCAGAAGGCGGAACTCCTTTCCGAAGGGCGCATTTTTCTTTGTCCAACTTTCTTTTTGAAAGAAAAAAAGAAAGTTGGAAGCCCTTCGCCCTGCACCGAGGGCGGCACCCTGGACGAGGGGCGGCGGGTCTTTTGGTGACAAACGGCGACAGCCGTTTGGAGCTGAAAAGCCCGACGGACCGGTGCCAGGGGGACGCACGGGCTGGCCATCAAAAACATCCCGGTGGGATGTTTTTGAGAGCAGGGGGCGAAAGCGTTGGGCTTCGTTCTTGCTGGCTCAGGGCCCGTTCCTAGGGTTCGCTTTCCGGCTGCGCCAGGCTTTTTCGCCTATCCGGCGGGGACCCCCTTTCTGTACCGACAGAAAGGAACCCCCCGCCGGGGAGGCGAATGGCGTTTGCGCAGCAAAAAAGCGAAACCTAGGAACGGGACCCTGCGCAAGCAGCCTCCCGCCGGGCAGGCGAAAAAGTCTGGCGCTGTTAGAAATCAATCCCCAGAAGCACCCCCCTGTCTGCCCCAAAATAGGGAATACCACCAGGCCGTCTTTGAAGAAGCAAAGTGAGGAGGAAAACACCATGACCACACAGAAGCGGGAGGGCTACCTCAGCTGGGACCAGTACTTTATGGGGGTGGCCCTGCTTTCCGCCCAGCGGAGCAAGGACCCTGGCAGCCAGGTGGGGGCCTGCATCGTGAACAGTGATAACCGCATCCTTTCGGTGGGGTATAACGGGATGCCCACCGGCTGCCAGGACGACCAGATGCCCTGGGCCAGGGAGGGGGACTTTTTGGAAAGCAAGTACGCCTTTGTCTGCCACGCGGAGCTCAACGCCATCCTCAATAACGACGGCGGCTCCCTCAAGGGGACCCGGCTCTACGCCACCCTCTTCCCCTGCAACGAGTGCGCCAAGGCCATCATCCAAAGCGGCATCCGGGAGGTGATTTATCTTTCGGATAAGTACGCCGGAAGCGACGCCGTTATCGCCTCCAAGCGGATGTTCCAGATGGCGGGGGTGGCCCTGCGCCAGTACCAGCCGGAGGGGACCCAAATCACCCTGGAGCTTTAAGGAGGTGCCGAAAGGATGGTCTACGATTTGGAGGCCCTGCGCCGGGAATACCAGCAGGGCCAGCGGTACAAATTTCTCTTTTTCTGGGGGCACCAGCCCCAGGCGGACGGCTCCATCGGGGCGGGCTGCCTGAGCCAGTGGTGGCCCTGCCGCTTTACGGCGGAGGGGACCTCTTACACCTGCGCCGAGCAGTACATGATGGCGGAAAAGGCCCGGCTCTTTGGCGATGAGGAGAGCCTGGCGGCCATTCTGGCGGCGGCCCACCCCAAGGAGATGAAGGCCCTGGGGCGGGGGGTGCGAAACTTCCGGCAGGAGACCTGGGAGAGCCGCTGCTGCCAGCTGGTCCTCCGGGGCAATTTGGAAAAGTTCCGCCAAAACCCGGCCCTTTTGGAGTTCCTGCTGGGCACCGGCCAGCGGATTCTGGTAGAGGCAAGCCCCAGGGACCGCATCTGGGGCATCGGCATGGGCCGCCAGAACCCGGAGGCCGAAGACCCCCTGAAGTGGCGGGGGAAAAACCTTCTGGGCTTCGCCCTCACCCAGGCCAGGGACATCCTCCGGGAGGAGATGCAGCGATAACAAAGAGCGCCCCAGCGGAACCGGGAGAACCGGCGCGCCGGGGCGTTTTTATGGTGGACAGGGGGTTTTTACCGGGCCGCCGCCTTGTCCTTCAGCAGCACGTCGTGGCTGCCCCCCTCCACAATGGAGGTGGCGGAAACCAGGGTGATTTTGGCCTTCTCCTGGAGCTCCGGGATGGAGAGAACGCCGCAGTTGCACATGGTGGAGCGGACCTTCGCCAGGCTGACCCCCACGTTGTCCTTCAGGGAGCCGGCGTAGGGGACGTAGGAATCCACCCCCTCCTCGAAGGAGAGCTTCTTATCCCCGCCCAAATCGTACCGCTGCCAGTTCCGGGCGCGGTTGGAGCCCTCGCCCCAATACTCCTTCATGTAGCTGCCGGCCACCAGCACCTTGGCGGTGGGGCTTTCGTCGAAGCGGGAGAAGTACCGCCCCAGCATCAGGAAGTCCGCCCCCATGGCCAGGGCCAGGGTCATGTGGTAATCGTGGACGATGCCGCCGTCGGAGCAGATGGGGACGTAAATGCCGGTCTCCTGGAAGTACTCGTCCCGCGCCTTGGCCACCTCGATGACCGCGGTGGCCTGCCCCCGGCCGATGCCCTTCTGCTCCCGCGTGATGCAGATGGAGCCGCCGCCGATGCCGATTTTTACAAAGTCCGCTCCGGCCCTGGCCAGGAAGAGGAAGCCGTCCCGGTCCACCACGTTGCCGGCCCCCACCTTCACGGCGTCGCCGTACTTCTGGCGGATCCACTGGATGGTGCGGCTCTGCCACTCCGAAAAGCCCTCGGAGGAATCGATGCACAGCACGTCCACCCCGGCCTCCAGGAGGGCGGGGACCCGCTCCTCGTAGTCCCGCGTGTTGATGCCCGCCCCCACGATGTACCGCTTCTGGGCGTCCAGCAGCTCGCTCTGGTTCTCCTTGTGGCTGTCGTAGTCCTTGCGGAAGACGAAGTACCGCAGGCGGCGCTCCCCGTCGATGAGGGGGAGGGAATTGAGCTTATGCTCCCAGATGATGTCGTTGGCTTCCTTCAGGGTGGTGGTGTGGGGGGCGGTAATCAGGTCCTCAAACTTCGTCATAAAGTCCCGGACCCTGGTATCGGTTGCCATGCGGCTGACCCGGTAATCCCGGCTGGTGACGATGCCCACCAGCTCCCCGGTGGCGGTGCCGTCGCTGGTGACGGCCACGGTGGAATGGCCGGTGCGCTCCTTCAGCTCCAGGATATCCGCCAGGGTGGCGTCGGGGCTGATGTTGCTGTCGCTGGTGACAAAGCCCGCCTTGTAGCTCTTGACGCGGGCCACCATAGCGGCCTCCTCCTGGATGGTCTGGCTGCCGTAGATAAAGGAGATTCCGCCCTCCCGCGCCAGGGCAATGGCCATCTTTTCGCCGGAGACCGATTGCATGATGGCGGAGGTGAGGGGGATGTTCATGGTAAGGGGACACTCCTCCCGCCCCTTGCGGAACTTTACCAGCGGGGTGCGAAGGCTGACATTAGCGGGGACGCATTCCGCCGAGGAATAGCCGGGCACCAGGAGGTATTCGCCAAAGGTATGGGAGGGTTCGCTGAAATAAAACGCCATGCTTTTCTCCTTCTTTCTTTTTTCACTTACTCCCGGAGGCCCTTTCCCTCCGGGATTTTTTCCAATAAGGATACCAGAAAGCGCTGCCAAAGTCAACCGTGATTTTCGACAGTTTTGGGAAGAAGAAACGCCCCGGTTTTTCTCCGGCGTGCCGCCGGTGTCACGCCCTCCGGCGTGCCGCCGGTGTCACGCCCTCCGGCGTGCCGCCGGTGTCACTCCCTGCCCGGCCCCAAGGGGCCTTAACCCTTCGGAAGGGCGCAAGTGACTGCCTGGAGTCTTAGCCAGCAGGGCCGAAGTCCTCCGGCGTGCCGCCGGTGTCACGCCCTACACGCCCCCTTTGGGGGCTTAACCCTTCGGAAGGGCGCAAGTGACTGCCTGGAGTCTTAGAGCCTATTCAGGATCTCCCGGCGCACCGTCTAAACAGGCCTTTTTCCGCCCATCCGGCACATCCGGAGATTCTGGATAGGCTCTTAGCCACTGGGGCCGAAGTCCGGAAAAAAACGCCCGGCGAAAAGCCGGGCGCTGGCGTGCTTTTACAGTTCGGGACCGTTGCCGTAGGTGTTGCCGCCCTGGGGAGGCTGGGGGTTGTAGGGGGCCTGGGGGCCGCCGGGGGCGCTGTAGCCCTTGGGGCTGGGGCCGTACTGGTTATCGGGCTGGCTGTCCTGGCAGAACCAAATCAGCAGCACGATGCAACCGATGCCGGTGAGGGCGATGAGATACCACCAGCCGGAATGGCCGGTATCGTGGAGGCGGCGCACCGCCAGGGCGATGCTGGGCACCAGGAAGGCCAGGGAATACAGGCTGGTGAGGATGGTCAGGGCCTCCACCAGGCCGCTGACGAAGCCCAGCACAAAGGCGATGATTACATTCGCCAAAAAGGCATACCAGTAAGCGGAGCGGCGGCTGCGGCCGGAAAAGTTGTTCCAGTTAAGCCACGCGTCCTTATAGGCTGTGATAATCTGTTGCATTTTGATACACTCTCCTTCAGCATTTGTGTTTTATGATTCAGGAAATGCCATTTCCCCATCATACAAATCCAAAATCGACACCCGCAGCACCTGGGCCAGGCCGTAAAGCTCAATGTCGGTGACGGTGCGGGAGCGGTCCTCAATCCTGGAAACCGAGCCGCGACAGACATAAATCGCCATCAGCTCCAGCTTGTCGGCAAGCTCCTGCTGGCTCATCCCGCACAGCTTCCGGTACTTTTTTACATTGTGCCCCACCAGATTCATCCGGTTTCCGTCGATGATTCTGCCCATAAGTTTACATCCCTTTATCACAAATTTCGTCTTGTCACAGGACAAAACCTATGATAGAGTATGAGAAAGCAGGATTTGTCCTATTACAGGACAAATCTGGAAAAAGGCGTCCATCCGGGGCGGAGCCCCGAAAATTTAACACCTTCTTCCTTTCTTTCCGCCAGGAAATGGTGTATAATAAACCATATATCGCTTTGGGAGGGGGACTGCGCCATGCGCATCCTGTTCATTGGGGACGTGGTGGGCCGGTGGGGCACCGCCTTCCTGTCCCAAAAGCTCCCCGCCCTGCGGCGGATGTGGGAGCCGGAGCTGACCATCGTCAACGGGGAAAACGCCGCCGAGGGCAACGGCATCCTCCCCGCCACCGCCGCCGAAATTTTCAGCGCCGGGGCAAGCGTCATCACCCTGGGAAACCACGCCCTGCGCCGCCGGGAAATCTTCGATTACCTGGCCCAGGAGGAGGCCATCGTCCGCCCCGCCAACTTCCACCCGGAGGCTCCGGGCCGGGGCTGGTACACCTACGATAAGCCCGGCCTGCCCCCCGTTACCGTTGTGAACCTCTGCGGCGCCGTCTACATGGACTGCGCCTGGGAGGAGCCCTTTTCCGCCCTGGACCGCGTCCTCCCCCAGCTGCCCCCAGGGGTGGTGCTGGTGGATTTCCACGCCGAGGCCACCAGCGAAAAGTTCTGCCTGGCCTGGGATTTTGACGGCCGGGTCTCCGCCGTCATCGGCACCCACACCCATATCCAGACGGCGGACGAGCGCATCCTGCCGGGGGGCACCGGCTACATTACCGACGCCGGGATGTGCGGCGCCTTTAACTCCAGCCTGGGGGTGAAGCCCCAGCAGGCCATCCGGCGGCTGCGCACCCGCCTGCCCACCCGCTTCGAAAACGACGGCGGCCCCTGCCGGATGTCCGGGGTGCTGCTGGAAATTGACCCCCGCACCCTCCGGACCACCGCCATCCAGCGGGTTAATGTTGAGTAAGGAGAAGACGCCCATGCCCCTGTTTGCCCGCGCGGCCGCGCTCCTTTTAAGCCTGGCGCTCCTCCTTGGGGGGTGCGCACCCCCCGCCGCCCCCAAGGATTCCGGCCCCCCGGAGCCCTCCTCGTCCTCCTCCCCTCCGGCGGCCTCCCCCGCCAGCGTCCGCATCCCCTACGATTCCGCCGATACTCTCAACCCCCTCACCTGCGCTTCGGTGCAGAACTACTACGCCGCCGGCCTCCTCTACGATACCCTGGTGGCCCTGGATATGGTGGGGAGCCCCCAGAACCGCCTGGCCCAGGAGGTCACCTGCCAGGAGAGCCGCTGCATTGTGCGCATCCGCACCGACGCCCGCTTTTCCGACGGCTCCCCGGTCACCGCCCAGGACGTGGCCTATTCCGCCCTGACGGCCAGGGAGTACCCCCGCTTCGCCGCCCAGCTGGCGGGGATGCTGGAGGTCCAAACCCCGGACCAGTACACCGCCGTCTTCACCCTGGCGGCCCCGGACCGGTACTTTGACCGCAGCCTCACCTTCCCCATCCTCAAGGAGGGGACCGGGGAGGAGGTCATGCCGGTGGGAGGGGGGCGGTATCTCCTGGATTCCTCCGGGACGCTGCTTACCCGCAACCAGCAGTACCACACCCCGGTGGAGAGCGTCCGCGCCGTCTATTTGGTGGATGCCGGGGGCCTTTTGGACCAGGGGCAGGCCCTGGCTGACGGCAGGCTGGACCTGCTGTATACCGACCTGCGGGCCACCGCCGACCTCTCCCTGGGGGCCAACCGGCGGCAGGTGATGCTCAGCAACCTGGTTTTCCTGGGGGTGAACACCCAGCGCCTGGGCCTCCCCGACGGCCTGCGAAATGTCCTTTCCGGCCTTTTGGACCGCAGCGCCATCGCCCGCCGGGCCTACCGGGGCTTTGCCGCGGCGGCGGATTCCCCCATTAAGCAGTCCTACAGCTCCACCCCCGGCGGCGAGGAGGCGCCCCCCCAGGACGCCCTGGAGGCGCAGCTGGCCGCCCTGGGGTACGGGGAGCGGGACGCCGGGGGCTGGCGCACCTACCGAAACCGCCCCTTTTCCCTGCGGCTGCTGGTGAACGCCGGCAACCCGGACCGGGAGGCGGCCGCCGCCATCGTCCAGGACGCCTTCCAGGGGGCGGGGTTCCGGGTCACCCTGGAGGCGGTCCCCTTTGAGGAGTACACCCTGCGCATCGCCGAGGGGAACTACGACCTCTACCTGGGGGAGCTGCGCATCACCAACAACCTGGACCTGGCCTCCCTCATCGGCCCCGACCCGGCGGTGGGCCCCGGCTGCGTCCGGGACGAGGAGCTTTTGGAGATCTACCGCCGGGCCAAGGCGGGGGAGGCGGAGCTTTCCGCCCTGGATTCCGCCCTGCGCCGCGTTGTCCCGGTCATCCCCCTGGTCTACCGCCGGGGCATCGTGGCTATTTCTCCGGATTTTTCCGCGAATATAGTTGCAACCGAGCAGGATATTTTTTATAATATAGGAGAATGGTAGTTTCTTATTAAAGGAGGAACCCGTTATGATCGGTTTTGAGACCAACCTGGGCACCATCGAAATCTCCCAGGAATATTTTGCAAACCTCATCGGACACGCCGCCAGCGAATGCTACGGGGTGGCGGGGATGATTAACTCCCCCTACCAGACGGTGCGCTCCCGCCTCATGCGCCGGGAGGCCCCGGACAAGGGGGTGCGGGTGCGCAGCGAAAACGGCGGCCTGCTGGTGGATATCCACATCGCCGTCACCTACGGGGTGAACATCTCCGCCATCGTGCGCAGCATCGTCCACAAGGTGCGCTACACCGTGGAGGAAAGCACCGGCTTCCCGGTGGCCAAGGTAAACGTCTACGTCGATTCCATGAAGGCCCAGTAAAAGGCCCCTGATTAAAAGAGAAGGAGGGGCAATGGGCCTGGACCCGCCCTCTCCGAAAGGAGCGTAACAATTGTGATAACTGGTCAGATTCTGCGGGACGCCATGATCTCTGCCTCCAACAACCTGGGGAACCAGCGGCAGCGGGTGGATTCCCTCAACGTATTCCCCGTGCCGGACGGCGATACCGGCACCAACATGGGCATGACCATCGGGGCCGCCGCCCAGGAGCTTTTGGGGATGGAGGATTCCGCCGGCGTCTACGACGTGGCCCACACCGCCGCCTCTGCCCTCCTCCGGGGGGCCAGGGGCAATTCCGGCGTCATCACCTCCCTCCTCTTCCGGGGTTTTTCCAAGGGCCTTAAGGGGAAGGAGACCGCCGGGGCCGAAGAGATTGTTGAAGCCCTGGAAATCGGCGTAAAGGCCGCCTACAAGGCGGTGATGAAGCCCACCGAGGGCACCATGCTCACCGTGGCCCGCCTTTCCGCCGAGGCCGCGCGGGAGCGGTACGCCCCCGGCATGACCGTCCCGGAGCTGTGGGACATTGTGGTGCGGGAGGCGGACGCCGCCCTCCAAAAGACCCCGGAGCTGCTCCCCGTCCTGAAGAAGGCCGGGGTGGTGGACGCCGGCGGCCAGGGGCTGCTGCTTATCTACCAGGGGATGAAGTCGGTCTTTGACGGCCAGGGCATCGTCCCCTCCACCGAGGCGCGCCCCGGCACCGAGGGCTCCATCCACCCGGACACCGACGCCGCCGGGGAGCTGGAGCTGGAGGACCTGACCTACCCCTACTGCACCGAGTTTATCGTCCTGAAGGAGGACAAGAACGCCGATTCCCTCCCCCTGCGGGCCTACCTGGAATCCATCGGGGACAGCGCCGTGGTGGTGGATGACGACGAGATTATCAAGTGCCACGTCCACACCGATAACCCCGGCCTGGCCATCCAGAAGGCCCTGGAATTTGGGATGCTCAACAAAATTAAAATTGACAATATGTGGATCCAGCACGATATTAAAAAGAAGGCCGTCACCGCCAAGGCCCAGAACAAGGTGGCGGTGGACCCGGACCAGCCCAACGGCTTTGTGGCGGTGGCCGCCGGGGAAGGGGTGCAGCAGCTCTTTTTGGACCTGGGGGTCCACCAGGTGGTCAGCGGGGGCCAGACCATGAACCCCTCCACCGACGATATCCTCCGGGCCGCCGAGGCCACCCCCTGCCAGACGGTGTATGTGCTGCCCAACAACAAGAACATCATCATGGCCGCCGAGCAGGCCGCCAAGCTCTGCAAGAGCCGGGACATCAAGGTGATTCCCACCCGCACCATCCCCCAGGGGCTTTCCGCCATGCTGGCCTTTGAGGAGGGCCGGGAGCCCTCCGAAAACGTCCTGGAGATGACGAGGGCCGCCGACAAGGTGGGCACCGGCCAAATCACCTTCGCCGCCCGCGACAGCGATTATGACGGCTATAAAATTAAGGAAGGGGAGCTGCTGGGCCTGGAAAACGGCAAGGTCTCCTTCACCGAGCGGGACCTGAAAAAGGCGGCCATAAAGCTCACCAAGGCCCTGCTGAAGAAGGACAGCTCCTTTGTCACCGTCCTTTGGGGGGCGGACGTCACCGAGGAGCAGGCCGCCGACCTGGAGGCCGGCCTGCGGGAGAAGCTCCCCGACCATGTGGACCTGGCCTTTGTAAACGGCGGCCAGCCGGTGTATTATCTCATCATCAGCGTGGAATAAAGTAATTCTGGGGCTGCCGCCCCAGCCCCTGCCTTCCTTTTCTTCTTGCAAAAGAAGAAAAGGAAGCGAAAAGAAGAACGGCCTCTGCTGCCGGGAAACACGGCGGGCAAAGGAAAACGGCGGCTGAGGGAAACCTTTCAGCCGCTGTTTTAATCGGGGGAGGTTCCTTATGAAGGAGAAGCGCGTTCTGCTGGCGCTGGCATTCTGCTGCGTTGGGCTTTTGGTGATTCTTCCGCCCCTAAAAGCCTGGAGAGACCGGCAGAGGGAGGCAAAGCGGTGGAAGCAGGCCAGGCAGCAAAGCGTTCTGCGGGAGATCGACGCCATCTACATCCAAAACGGTTACTGGGGCATTGAATCGGAGTACAAGGTGGACCTTGCCGGAGGGAAGCTGTGGGCATTCCACCGGGAGATGCTCGACCCCAACGGAGAACCCATGGACCGGGATAACTACACCGTCCGGGACAAGGGGGCTGAAAACGAGGGCTTCACCCTCCTGGGCCAACTGGAGCCGGAAAAGGTTGCGGCTTTCCGGGTGAACTGCGTTTACCACGGTCTCCTGGAGTTGGAGGAGGAGTATTGCCAAGGCGCCATCTGCGGCGGTACCTGGTATCTCACCATCCGCTTTGCCGACGGCACCGAGCAAAAAAGCTGGGGCGCCCTACCGGACCGGGAACCGGAAAACTACGAGGACATCCGCCAGGATTTCCGGGACCTCACCGGTTGGGGGCTGCTGGAAGCAAAAAGTCATAACTAAAGGAAAGGAAACCACCATGGAACTACTCATCATCGACGCCCAGGGGGGCGGCATTGGAAAGCAGCTGGCCGCCAGCGTCAAAAAAGCCGCGCCGGAGCTTTTGGTGACGGCGGTGGGCACCAACAGCGCCGCCACCGCCGCCATGCTCAAGGCAGGCGCAGACTACGGCGCCACCGGAGACAACGCGCTGATCGTCAATGCCGCCGACTCCGATCTCATCGTCGGTCCTGTCGGCATCATCTTCGCCAACGCCCTCCTCGGAGAGATCACACCTGCTGCCGCCACCGCTGTCAGCGCCAGCAGAGCCTTCAAAATACTGATTCCGGTCAACCGCTGCAATCATTATATTGCCGGCCTGCAGGAAGCTCCCATGGGCGACTACATCCGCAGCGCGGTGGAGAAGATCGAATCCTTCCTATAGGCCTGTCCCTTTTTTCGGCGGATATTCTACGATACAGTACTCGAAGCCGTTGACAATGGTCGTCTTCCCGTAACTGTCCTCCCGCTTGAACTTCCTGCTGTAATTGGCGTGCACATGGCCGTGGAAGAAGAAGGACGGCTCATACTTCTCAAGCAGCGTCCGGAAGACCTTGAACCCCCTGTGGGGCAGGTCTTCCAGGTCGTTTACCTGGTAGGCAGGCGCATGGGTCACAAGGATATCGAATCCCCTGTGCCTCCACAGCTTATAACGCAGTTTACGCACCCGTCTGCACATACTCTTCTCCGAATACTGGTTGCTGGCCCGCGGAATATATTCCATGGAACCGCCCAGCCCCAGGATACGGATACCGTCGTGCACATAGATATCGTCTTCAATGCAGATACAGCCGTCCGGCGGCGTCTTCTCATACTTGTCGTCATGGTTCCCCCTGACATAAAGCAGCGGCACGTTGCATAACGTCACAAAGAACGACAGATAGGAGGGCGACAGGTCGCCGCAGGAAATGATAAGGTCAATGTCTTTCAGTTTATCCGGTTCATAGAAATCATACAGGTATTTTGATTTTTGATCGGCAAGTACCAGGATTTTCATGTCATGTTGCTCCTCCGTTCTCTGCCGCTGCATCCTTCCCGGGCGCGGCGCTTTTCTCTGTGTCGGATTCGTCTACTCTGATCCCCTGGAACTCAACAAGCGCCTTGGCATCTTCTGTCAGTTCATCCACATCGGGAATCTTCCCGACCACATTCTCCGCCAGCCAGTCCATGGTGATGATCTCGTCCGGCTGCAGACTCCGTCCCTTCTCACACTGCAAAACACCGCCCTGCGCGTAGATCGGGCCGTCAAAAGGATGGAAAGCGCCGGCCCGTATGGAGTTTTTCAAAAATTCAATCAGTCTGCTTGTTCCGTGCGGCATGGACTTCGAGCAGATGACGTCGATCACATCCGCCGACATCCCCCACCAGTAGTTGACCGCCTTCTTCCCTTTCTGCGCATCCGCCTCCGTGCTGCCGCCGCTGAAGATATTCCTCACCATCTGCTCGTAGAATTTTCCCCAGTGCCAGATCGGCGTCGCCAGATTCTCCAGCGTCCCGTCATCCCGTTTCAAATAAATGCCGTATTCTCTGGATGCATTGCCGGGCGTGATCATATCATTATCCGATACGAAAACGATCCCCTCCTGATCCAGCTTCTCCCGCGCATCCGTCCCTTTGACCTTCGTCCACACCAGATGGATCTCCACATAGGGATTGATCATCTTGGCGCCCAGCGCGAACGCGTTGATATTGGCCATGGCTCCATAGATGGGGTAGTCCGCCACATAACCCAGCCTGTCGGTCCTGGACAGCGCTGCGGCGATGGCCCCCAGCAGGAACTTGGACTCATACATCCTCGCGTAATAGGTGCAGATGGAGGAATAGGACATCATAATCGAACAGTTGTATATCTTCACCTTCGGATGCTGGATCGCGGAGCGCACACTCTGGTTTACCATCTGCGTTGCCGTGGTAAAGATCAGCTCGCAGCCTGCCGCCACCGCCAGCTCGATCGCCGCTTCCACCTCTGCCTCCGAGTCCGCCTTGTCGAAGGCCATCGTCTTGATCCGGCCACCGAACGTCTGCTCCAGATAATGCCGGCCCAGCTCGTGGGCATAGGCCCAGCTGGAAGTCTCTATCGTCTTCGTGTAAATAAACGCTATTTTCAGGGAATCCGGCACGCCCGCCGATATCAGCTTATTCAGAAGCGTGGCCTTGACCTGTTCCGGATTCTGTACAAGCTCAACCTGGCTGCCCTGGTCGGCCAGCGTGATCTCCGTCCACATCTTCTGCAGCGCCTTTAAGATCTCTCCTTCCGACTGGCTCTTCACCTTATCATAGCCGTAGATCTCCACATAGATCAGGAAAGCGTCGGACACGTTGATATCCAGATTCTCTCCGTGCTCTTTGTGAAACGCCCGCTCGAAATTGTAGCAGGCAAAATGCAGATTCATCCTGTCGTCGTCGCTCCAGACCTCGTCCTCCTTCTTGCCCATAAGTTTTAAGAGCTTCTTATAGCTGCCCTCTCTCGTAAAGCAGACGTCATAGCTGCGGGACACCTCATAGAAGTCCAGAAACTCAAAATACAGGCGGTTCTCCTTATCATCCGTCTTCTTGGGAACCAGACGGGTGACCGAGGCCGCGATGCTGTATGTCTGCAGATACTTCATGACACTGACACGCTTATTGCCCTCCTGCACATAGAACTGGTTCATAAATTCATAAGCCACGATGGGATCGCTGATCCCATCCTCGATCTGATGCTTGTAGACCGCCGCCCACTTCATGCCGAATTCCGATTCCTCCGGAAGAAGCGGCATGAAATTATTGGCGAACGCATTCGAACGCCCCACCGTCTTCGTCCCTACGATCTTGGAAAGCGGAATATCCATGATGCCGATATTCTCCATCCCTGCCACTTCCGTGTAAGACATGATCTCATCCAATACCGGGAGATAAGGGTATTCGCCCTTAGTGAGCGCAGCCCGATAACTGCGCCGCCCCTGTCTTAACGCTGCTGTATAATCATTAGTTGCCACGGCATTACCCTCCTGTTTCCATATCCTTTATGGTTACTGTATTTTTTCATGCATTCCTATCTTACCATCTCATTCCCGAATTGAAAAGCCGTTTTGCCGGAAAGCATATCATAGAGCTGTCTGCATGCTTCCTGTCTGCCTTCCGCAAAAGCCTGCCTGAGCCGTTCAGCGATCTGTGCGTCCCTGAGTCTTGCCGTCAGCAGCGGTGAAAAACGCCTGCCCTCCAGAGATATGGCCGTCCTGACCGCCTCGTCAAAGGTCATTTTCGCTCCGGTAAAAAGGTATTGGGCCTCGGTCACGTTCTCCAGCCAGTCGATCAGCCCGATTACATCCACCATCTGCCGCTCCGGGCACTGCAGTCTTCTGTAAGTCTCCGGGTAGCCGCCCGAACCGTCATACCAGCTGTGATGTCCAAGCGCCGCCACCGCATAAGCCTTTGTAGACGCGCACTGTGCCAGACAGGTGCTGCCCTGTACCGTGTGCAGGCCTGCCATCTCGTATTCTTCCTCGAACCACTGCCGTCCTGTCTGTGCATACAGATTGATAAAATTGATCTTACCCGCATCGTGGAAAAGACCGCAGCCCCACGCATAATCCGACACCGCCTTCTGCTTCGCCGCCCTGTCCTCTATCGCGCAAATCTCAGGAATATCATCAAAAAAGGCCGGCTCCTCCGCCAGAATGATGCTGCAGAAAGCCGCTGCCGCCCTTGCCACAGTGTAAGACTGGATATAGATATCCGGCGCAAACCGCAGCAACAGTCTCAACAGAAACTCCCCGTAGGTAACGCTGCCCTTTGTCTCCACGAAGCTGCACGACAGCTGCCGCAGATAAAAGAAAAGCAGCTCATTCTCCGGCGCATCCGGAAAGACATCCACATAATCCAGTATTCTCTCATAAAGGCTCTCAATATATTCCTCCCGCGGCAAAACAAGCTCAGGATACTGAACCAGATACTGACAGTAAAAGGCCGGGAGAGAGATCAGGCCGTACATGGTTTCCTGCGAAAAGTCGGTAATATCCGCCGCATCCATCAGACCTTCCATCTTCGTCAGCAGCCCGTCCAGAGTATCCAGCCCGCAATAGTAGGATATGGCATAATATGAGAAGGCAGAATGAATCGGCATCTGTTCGCCCCGTTCGGCCGCCTCCTGCATACGCGTCTGGTACACGATATAGACCGACTCCATAACGGCTTCCACATCCTCCGCCGACATGACATGATCCTTGTGAAAAGATATGCTGCTGGCCATCTGTCTGTGCACCATGAATATATATCTGTCCCAGGGCAGGTCCGGTTCCATCTCCTGATAATATTTATCCTGCAGGATCTGCAGGGACTGTTTCACACGCCGGATCTTCTCGCTGTGCGAGGCAAACTGCCCCAGCGACATATTGGCGCGGGCGCGCAGGATATAGGCTCTGGTATCCTTGTCTTTAATCTCGTCAAAATATTTCAGATAGGCGCCGGCTTCCGTAAAGCAGAGCCGCATCCTGGACATATAGTAATCCACCATGGGCATCTCCAACCCCAGCAGCCTGCTGCACAGGTTGTTCCGGCCGATCCCCAGCCAGTAAAGTTCCCGGATCATACCATTTTGGTCCTTCTTAAGCCTGGCCAGACTTAAGAGCGCCCGGTGGATCTGACAGAACAGTCCCGTGTCCAGCTCCTCTCCTACCTGAAAAAGACGGCCGGCGAATTCCTGCAGCCCGGCAAGCTCCGTCTCTCCGGCCTCCGGCAGATTATCCAGCAGCGGAAAAAGCCCGGCCCGCAAAAGTTCCATGTTGCGCACGATCTTCCGCTCAATCTGCTCCCTGTCAGACGCCAGTTTCGCGCTGTAGTCCTCGAAGGAGCATCCTTCCGTCTTCTTCCGCGCCGCCAGCACAGCGATATCTTTTAAATTTGCAATATATTCTTCCTGATACGGCTGCATATCTTCCCCTCTCACGGACGGCTGCCACCCGCTTCCC
>OFFQ01001317.1_pt1 | contig 14918 bp, 20 predicted proteins | sample 1521411 | NCBI WGS metagenome assembly OFFQ01 (sample SAMEA3504110, study PRJEB24116) | mouse gut metagenome | biome: mouse gut; feature: mouse-associated habitat; material: faeces | place: Denmark | collected 2011 | reverse complement strand
GATTCCTGCCAAAATACGCAATCTTACGGAAGATTGCATTGCTTGCCAGTAGTTTATCCTCATTTATTGACATACTTTTGTTGACAACGCCACCCAACTTGTGTATAATGTACTTGTTCAATAAGCACACTATAAAACAAAGGAGGGGCGTAGTGGAAATTATAATAAGTAGCAATACCAGCAAGCCAATCTATGAGCAAATAACTTCGCAGATAAAAGCCATGATTATGAGTGGTGAACTGAAAACTGGCGACCCGATTCCCTCTATGCGGGCACTGGCAAAATCCATTCATGTGAGTGTCATTACCGTCCAAAAGGCGTATGAAGATTTGCAGCGGGACGGGTTTATAGAAACAACAGTTGGTCGAGGCAGTTTTGTGTCGGCACAGAACAAAGACTTTTATCAAGAAGAACAGCAGAGATTGGCTGAAGAACATTTGCAGGAAGCGGCTGATATTGGCCGAACAAGTGGAATATCGTTAGAAAAATTGGTTGAATTACTGACGATGTTTTATCATGAGGAGGATTAACTATGGACTCTATTTTGCAGGTTAATAACCTAACAAAACAATACGATGGCTTCAAATTAGATCATGTTTCGTTTTCGGTTCCAAAAGGAGCAATTATGGGGTTGATTGGTGAAAATGGAGCTGGAAAAAGTACGACTATCAATGCCATTCTTGATTTAATCCATAAGGACGAGGGAACTGTCACTTTTTGGGGGCAGGAGTTATCGGGATCGAAACAGCTCAAAGAGGATATTGGAGTGGTGTTCGATGGAATTAACTTCTATGAAACTCTCACCCCTGCCAAAGTCGGAAAAATCGGTAGAACGGCCTACAAACAGTGGGATGCACATTTATATCAGGAATATCTGAAACGCTTTCAGCTCCCTTTGGATAAAGAAATCAAAACTTTATCCAAAGGTATGAAAATGAAGCTGTGCATTGCCTTCGCACTCTCACATAAACCGAAGATGCTTATTTTAGATGAAGCCACCAGTGGACTTGATCCTGTAATGCGGGATGATATTCTTGAGGTGTTCCTCGACTTTGTGCAGGATGAAACACATTCTATTTTGATGTCCTCGCATATCACAACGGATTTAGAAAAAGTTGCAGACTATATTACTTTTATTCATCAAGGAAAAGTCCTTTTCTGCAAAACGAAAGATGAACTCCGTTATAACTACGGTATTATTCGCTGTGGGGCAGCTCTGTTCGATCAGTTGGACAAAGACGAAATTCTGGCCTACCGTAAAGACGATTACCAATGGAATGTTCTGGTAGCTGATAAGGAAAAGGCCAAAAGAAAATATAAAAATGCCGTAGTGGATGATGCAACGATTGATGATATTCTGCTGCTGTATGTGAAAGGAGATCAAGCTAAATGAAAAGCCTTGTTTTGAAAGATTTATTGAATATCGGTCATAATGCCAAATCTATGTTGTTCATCCTTTTGGTTTTTGCTATTGCCCTTATCCCGTTTTCTGGTGTTGAAGGTTATATCTTTGTGTGCGCCATTCTGTGTAGCATGATGATTGTAACAACTTTCTCTTTTGACGATAATTCTAAGTGGACACGATATGCCATGATTATGCCAGTTTCCAAGAAAGAATTGGTGGGCGGAAAATTTATTGTACTGGCTATCTTCTGCGCTGTTGGCAGCCTCTTTGGACTGGTTGTTGGTTCTATCGGCGGCCTTATCTCAAATAAAATCACGCTTGACCTTATAGGGATTGGAGAACTTTTATTTTTGACCTTGATTTCATGGGTAATTGCTCTGATTTTTGGTAGTATGTCAATTCCTCTTGTATTCAAGTTTGGAGCAGAAAGAGGCCGCGTCCTGCTGTTGGTATCTTTCCTTATTCCGGCAGGGATTTGTTTTGGAGTATATCAGCTTCTTGCTACATTAGGAGTTACGCTGACCGATCAGCTTGTGTTTATTCTTCTCTGTTGCTCTCCGCTTTTGGCATTAGCGTGGTGCTATGTGATGTATCAAATCAGTTATCGTATTTTTGCAAAGCAAGAAATTTGATTTTTTTGAATAGTTAGGAGGTATCTATATGGAAAATAAGAGATTTGAAATTACCGAAACCGCTGGAAGTGTAAAGGGGTTTTATGTGGTGGTAGATAAAGAAACCGGTGTCAATTATCTTGTTGCAAAGTTTGGTGCGGGTGCTGGTATCTGTCCTTTAATTGATAAAGATGGAAAACCCATTGTTACAAAGTAACTGCCTATGGAAAAGAGATATGCCATGCAGCTTGAACATTGGGTGCTGTGTCCAATATGTCAGAGTAAAACCCGTACAAAAATCAGAACAGATTCAGTTTTAGAGAATTTTCCATTGTTTTGCCCGAAATGCAAAAAGGAATTTCTTGTAAATATCAAACATTTAGAAGTTACTGTTATCAAAGAGCCAGACGCACAGACGCAGAGCCGATAGCACACAAGACCCCTTGTGTTATCGACTTTTTTTTCCTAATCAGCTGTGAATTTATGGGAAAAGTGATTATGAGATTAAGCTGAAACAACAGGAAATTGTGCAGGAAGTCGGAAACGCCAACATGCTGACGAAAGCTCTGATTGACCGGCTTATCAACAAAGTTTACGTCTTTCCAGGAGATCGGATTGAGATTGAATATGCAACACAGGATTTCTTAGAAACTAAGGAATCCGAAAAGGAGGTATAACCGTGAACACCCATTTGAAACAGCTATGGGCAGCTATGAAGCTGCCCGAAAAACTTCAAAAAAAGTTATAAATTTTTTTGTCGTGGGCTTGACATACGGGTGCCGTAAGTCATGGTAGCGGATATGCGGCATATCGAGGCCCGCCAGCAGTTTACCAAAGCCGGTTGAAATCCAGTTGGCGGCTTGGGGCGCTCCGTTAGGCTTGCAGATCACAAGGTCATCAATGTTTCTTTGCCGTCGTCCGGCAGATTGCATTTTTATTCGGCTAAATGGTGTGGTTATTGAAGTAGTCCGTCACTTACGGTGATAACACGGTTACTGCTTTTCGCCGCTTCCGGTGAATGAGTAACCATGATAATTGTCTGTCCGCGTTCCTTGTTGATACGCTGCAACAAACTCATTATCTCTGCTCCCGTATGACTATCAGGGTTTCCCGTAGGTTCGTCTGCAAACAGGATTTCGGGATTTCCAATTAGTGCGCGGGCGATTGCCACACGTTGCTGTTGTCCCCCGGACAATTCGCGGGGTGTATGCCCTCGTTTGTCCGATAAGCCGACTACCTCTAAAATATCTTTCAGAGGTTTTTTGTAGTCCCGCATTTTCTTTCCGTCCAACAAAAGCGGAAGCATGATATTTTCTGCCACATTCAAGTTGGGGATAAGGTTGTAAAACTGAAAAACAAATCCTATATTCTGCCGCCTTATCCGGCTCATTTTTTCATCATTGAATTTTGAAATATCCATGCCGTTCATAAAGACAGAGCCGCTTGTAGGTACATCAAGCCCTCCGAGAATATAAAGCAGCGTACTTTTTCCAGAGCCGGACTGTCCCATGATGGAAACAAATTCACCCTGTATCACTTTCAGCGATATGTTTTTCAGCACTCTTGTTTTGGTATCACTAAGCTGAAAGTCTTTAATTATATTTTTGCCCTCAATGGCAACTTCCTCTGTTAATATGTTCATTTGGCAAGACCTCCTATCTCAAATTTTATTTCTTCCACCAGTTTCATTTTTCGGCTTTTAAAAATTGGTACTATGGAGCCAAGCAGGGTGACGATAATTCCTAATGTTCCCGCAACGAGAAATGTCCAAATGTCCAGTTCCGGTGTCATTGAAATTTTGGGTGCCGCAACAAGGAAAATAGTCTGTATTTCCATGTAAGAAACAACAATAGCAATGACAGCGCCGATAAGCCCGGAAGAAAAGCCCTCTATCAGTGTCATCTTTCTGTTTTGACGGTTACTTAGTCCAATGGATTTATACATGGCAATGGTACGCCGCTTTTGTATATAGTTGATTAAAAGATTATTGATAACGCCGACAGTCGCAAGCAGCAGGATAAAATAGGTCATGCTGTGCATTGGCTGTAAAAATGCGCCAACAGTTGCGAGCGCGTCGTTATTAAATTCCTCCACGGTACGGCTCCAATTTGAGGTTTCCCCAAACAAAGCCCGTATCTGTACCATGATTGCGTCGGGGTCTGCGGCGGTATAAGCTAAAAGGTCATAGTCAGACGCGCCAAAGTCAGATACGGCGTACATAGATGGAATGACTGCTTCCACATCAGTTGCCCTTGATTTGAAACTGCCTGCCACTACATAGGAATTTCCGTTTGTTCCATTTGACAGCGTAATCGTATCGCCTATGGAAAAACCGCCCCGCTTCATGCAATCTTCGTTTATAATTACTGCCCGTTCACCAGAAGCAAAAGAGAGCGCAGCCTGTTCACTCATGTGACGATCCGTGTAATGAAGTGCAAACATGGAATTATACCATTCCAAATTATCCGTTCCCTCTAAACGGGAAATGGGTTCACGATTCCCCTGTACATTGTTCTTAAATACATAAAGAGGTAATACTTTTTCTGCTCCGTCCATCTCTTTTACCTGTTCCACAAATTCCGGCTTCATGTGTCCGTCGGCAAAACCTTGAAGCTCTGCGCCATGAAATACGTCGCTGATATAAGTTGTCACAAAATTCCCCACTACACGGATTGCAATAATCGCTGATATGCTGATGAACAGTAGCGTAATATTCTGCGTGACATTCTTATTATCTTTCATGTTGCGGGCGGCAATCCTGCCCTCATTTCCTGCTACCGCACCATAGAAGCGCTCCAATCCTGCGCTTGCTATATTTGTGAAAATCGGTATCACAAGGATAGTAGCAGCAATCAGACCTAACAGGGAAAAACCACCCGCAAGATAAAGCATAGTGCCGGACGCAAAGTGCGGCAACAAAGCGGACACGATAAACAATACAATCCCTATTCCGATAATCAGAGGACGCGGAATATGCTTTTCCTCTACCGTACCTAAGACAATATCTTTTATCGGTAGCCGGCTTGCCCTGCGGACAGGCAGCCATGCCGAACACAAAGACACGATCACCGCAACTGCAAAAGAAAGAATAACGCCGGGAACAGAGATAACAACAGGGATTACAATTCCCTGCGATAATGATTTGCCCATTCCCTGCAAGATGCCTTTTAATACAATCATACCAACAGGAATACCAATCAACCCGCCTGTGCAGCCGTAAAACAGGCTTTCTAAAAGCAGAATACGGGTTACGGTCTTTTCTGTCGCGCCGATACTGCGGAATGTGCCAATAATCGGTAAACGGTCTAAGGTAATGACTTTATAGCTGCTGTAAATGATAAAAATACTCATAGTTAATGAAAAGAAACTGATTAGAAAGAAAGGCAGGGATTTCTGCCTTGCGTCGGCGGCTGTCTGCGATTCATTGACAACCTCCGATACCCGGTATTTTCCGTTATCAAGAGCATTTTTCAGTTCAGAAATAAGATTTCCTGTTGTACTATTTGGGGCGGGTTCAATCAGAATTTCGCTATAACCGTCCTCCCACCCCAAAACTTCTTTTATGGTTTCCAAAGGCAGAAGTGCTGTTGCACCCCTTGTGTGACGCAGGAAAACTGTGTCATAAGCGGCAATTTCCGCTACTTCAAAATCCACTGGCGAACCATTTATTTGTAATGTAACAGTATCGCCTTTTTCTATGCCATATTTTGATGTAAACCTGTCCGGCAAGATAATCTGATTGCCGGAAAATGCGGTAACTTCGCCGTCACCAATTAGTCGCGGTTTATTGATTTGATTTAATGCTTCCATATCAGCCGCCAAGAGGTCAACCGTTTCATAGTATCCGTTTTCATGGTAAAGGGAAGTACCCTCTACAATGCCTGCTTTTGTCTGTATGTCTGGCAAGGCGGGAATATCGTCTGCATGAATACCGCCCTCCACACTCTGAACAGAAACAGTCGCCCTCCCCGCCATGCCGCGCGCCATTTTCCGTTGTGCGCTTTCATAAGAAACGCCAATAGAAAAGGAAACGAACAGCAGCATAGCAGACAGCAGGATTGAAAGAAGCATAACGAGAGTTCTTGCTTTACGCTCTTTTACGTTTGTTAAGATATACTTTAGAATAATTTTCAAGTCCACACCTACTTTCCATGCGTCATTTCAACGAATTTTCGATTGCTTTCAGATTTCTTTTTCATGTTCCACCTCCTCGTCTATAAACAGAAAAAAGGTTGACCGTCCCTACACTTAACATAGTAAACGGTCAACCTTAATTAAATTTTTATCCTGCCTTAATTAACCTTAATTGCCGGGAAAACGGATAAGAAAAGAAGTCCCAACACCGTGGGTACTATGAACTGAAGTTGTACCGCCATGAAGCTCTACAATGTTCTTTGCGATTGCAAGCCCTAAGCCTGTCCCCTCGGTTTTGCTCTCCGTATTTGCCCCTCTGTAATATCGCTCAAATAATCGTTCTGCCACCACATTACTCATGCCGCCGCCATTGTCTGATACGTTTATAGTCAACTCACTTTCAGAAGCCCCGATTTTTATGGTTACTTCCGTATCTTTCGTTCCATGCACAAACGCATTGATAATCAGATTTTGAAACGCCCTTATAAAAAGCTTTGTGTCAAAGGATAAGAGTGCTGTTTCGTCTGTAATATTATCGCTGCACTCGAACAAAATCATGCGGTTTTCGTATTCGGGGCGGTTCAATATATCAATGGACAGTTCCCGCAAGAAGCGGACAATATTCCGTTCCTGCCTGTTTACCGGAAGTGTGCCGTTTTCTAATTGCCATGTTAATTTTAAATCGTCAATCAGATTTTCCATATATGCCGCGTTTTTTAGCATAATGCCCGCATACCGCCTGTACTCAACTGCTGTTTTTTCTGTATCATCATATAAAACTTCCGCATAGCCTTTAATCGGGGATAGTGGGGTCTTTAAGTCATGGGTAATATTAGCAATCCATTCCCGGCGCATATTTTCCGTTTCCTCCCGCAGCTTATCGCTTGTCTTTACACCCGCGTCCAATTCATTCAGACTATTGTATAGATCCCTAAATGCGCCTTTTGCCTTAACAGGAAGATAACAGCGTTTAGAAATATCCTGTATAGACGTTACCAATTTGCGTATGGTTTTTGTCATAAGAAAACCATATACCAACCCTAAAGAAATGATTACTGCTAATAAAATGCCAATCGTTGAGAAAACAATTTTTTTCCCGCCTGTAAACCGTTCCCCGTTTAAGTACATGGTTACTTTTTGAATGTTCATAGGGAAATGGAGAATATAGGCATATTCTTTTCTGCACTCTGTTACAATACCTACAAAGGAAGTCATATCCTCTGTATCAAGGCGTCCAGTCTGATTAAGCTGTAAAAGGTCAGCGTTAGAGTAAGTGTTCTGTGCATTGCCAGGCTTTTGGCACGCATATACTTCATTTCCGGCGGTGTTCAAAATTTGCAGTCCGATATGGTTATCCTGCAATCGTTCTATGCCTGTCTGTTTTACCGTGGGGCTTCCGTCTACAAAGATAATGTAGTCCGAAAAATCTAAAGTAAAATTTTTAGCCCAATCGCTGCGAACATTTTTGCCGTTCGGGTTTGGCGCGGTAATGAGCATGGCAAAAAGGCAGCACACCATAAGGAGCATCCCTAACAGCGACAAGAAGAATATGGAATATATGTGAAAGGTGGTACGGTAGCCGGATTGCTTCATTTAATCAGTCCTTTTCTTTAGCTTATAGCCCAAGCCTTTTATCGTAATCAGTTGTTTCGGGGTTGACGGGGTATCTTCAATCTTTTCCCGAATATGGCGAATATGTACCATGATTGTATTATCACAAATGCTGCTGTATTCCCCCCACACCTGTTCATATAGTCGTTCCTTACTGATAATTTTATCTGCATTTTCCATGAGATAAGACAATAGCAGAAATTCCCTCCCGGTCAAATCAATTTCCTTTTCATTTTTATAAATCCGGCTGCTTTCTCTATCAAGCGCAAGTCCTCCGACAGTCAGCAGCCCTTTTACGTCTGTCCGCATGACAGACTGGTATTGCTGGCGGCGGAGCTGCGCTTTGATACGATAGACAATCTCCCGTGGACTAAAGGGTTTTGTGATATAATCGTCGCCGCCGCAGGACAGTCCAAGTATTTTGTCAATATCATCATTCTTTGAGGAAAGAAACAGGATAGAGCAAAACGAGAACTCCCGTATTTGCTTGCAAACCTCAATACCGTCAATGTCCGGCAGCATAATATCCAAAACAACCACGTCCGGTTGATATTCCCGGCATACCTGTACAGCGTCCATACCTGTGTACACTTTCTTAATGTTTTCAAAACTATCTTGACGCAATACTTCTTCTATTAAATCAGCAATGTCTTTTTCATCATCTACTAACAATATCTTACTATCCATTGATTACACCGCCTTTTCTCCTGCCGTCAACAGGCTTTATTGCGTTCTTTGGTATTAGCCACATATAACTAAATTTAGAAACACCGGGTATACGGTTTTCTTCGCATAGCTTCTGTACCCGTCTTTCTGAAATGCCCCAATTTTTTGCTGCTTCGGAAGCTGTAACGTACTCTGTCATATTATCTACGCCCTTTCTTAAATCACATTATATACGGACTTACGAACAATAGCAATAGACAGGCTACAAATGATATGTTCTATTACAGTCAATACTATGATATGTGTACTCATACCCAAGATGGAAAGGTGAACGGTAAAATGTAATAGGGTGAAAAATATGAAGCAGGATAAAGTGAAATATGATTTTATGGTTTTCGGGCAAGCCATAAAAGAAGAAAGAAAGGCAAAGGGCATATCGCGCAACCAGTTAGCGGACAAGCTGAACATTGCGCCGCGCTATATCGCGTCTATTGAGAACAGTGGACAGCACCCAAGTCTACAAATCTTTTATGAGCTTGTCGCCTTTTTAGATGTGTCAGGTTGACACATCAGATACAGCGTATTTAATTAACCTTTTCCCAGCAGCTAAAGTTCTTACCAGCTGGTAGAAAGATGTAGGACGGATTTTACGGACATTCAAAATAAAAAAGAATGTGGAGGTAACAGACTATGGCAAAGACGATTTTTGAGGAACTGGGCGGCAAATGCGAGCGGCAAGGAGATTACTTAATACCGTGCTTAACCGTACCCGCCGAAGAAGAACAGCCGATAGGCACATGGGGACAGAGGCACTTGGGCTATCTGAAGCAGTGCCGCAAGGTTACATACACCAATCTTTTCACAAGCGGCAGGCTGAATACATACCTTGCCGACATTGACAGGCAGGCGCAGGAACGCTTGGAATGGCTCGTAGAGGGCATGAAACAGGCACAAGGCATAACGGAACAGCTAAAGGCTGAAAATGCGTTAGAATGGACAGGAAGAATGAATAACATAAGGGCTTGTGCAATGGAGATTGTGAATGAGGAAATAATCTACGCATAACAGACAGGCGGCAGAGGGTTGATATGCTCCCCATAGAGTAGACGCTCGAAAAAACAAAAATTTCGAGACTACACTATGGGGAGTGATTTTATGGGCAAAAAGGAATTTACAATTGAAGAGAAGATTGAAGCAATAGAACTTCATATTCATGACGGGATGGGATACGGAGCGATATCGGATAGGTATCTTTCAGATTTGGATATAAAAAGATATGAAGTATGCAATGAATTCCGTAGCAGTAGCAGCATTGTGAAATTGCAGTTATCACTTTATCTTTTCATTTGACAAATTAAAAAATTTCAAGTATAATAGCGTTGTTATCAATAACATTGTTATTGGAGGGAATATGGCGATTAGAAATTTTGAACTTGATAAAAAAATTATAAATGCTGCGAATAAAGAATTTTTAAAAGAGGGATTTACAAAAGCATCTTTACGGAGAATTGCTCAAAAAGCAGGCATTACTACAGGAGCACTTTATACTCGCTATAAAAATAAGGATGAATTATTTTGCAGCCTTGTTTCTGATGTTTGTAAAAAATTTGATGAGCAATTCACTTATTTAATGCCACTATTCTATACAGCTATTGAAAATAAAAGCATTGATAAATATGTTCAAATTGTGCATCTTGAAACACAAAATATTTTGAGTCTAATGTATTCAAACTATGATGCCTGCATTTTGCTTTTAAATTGCAGTAAAGGCAGTTCTGTAGAAAATTGGTTTGAGCAAACGATTCAGCGAATTATAACAGAAGCACAACAATTTTATTATAGTTTTTTGGGAGATAGTATCAATAAAAAAGCGCTGGAATTAATTATTGTTGCACAATTTTCTGTTTATAAACAAGTTATTCAAAATGGGTATTCAAAGGAAGAAGCAGAAAGTTGTTTGGAAGTTGTTTCTCAATTTTTTGACAGTGGATGGAAAATGATTATGGATGACGTTGATTTTTATGGAGAATAAATTATGAAAAAAAATAAATTACAAAAGGAATATAAAGATAAGACACTGGCTATGTATTTTAAGATTGCAATCATTGGTTCAATAATATGTTTTGTTGGTGATATGCTTTTAGGCTGCTTTAATCCATCTGGTTCAAAAGGAATGGCAAAGTTTTTCCCTGCGTTTTCTGAGGAATGGTCTGAAGTAAATGCCATAAGATTTGTTTTTGGCGGTATATGCGGGGTAGTTGCGCTATTACTAATATTTTGGGGATTTTTTGCTATTTATTTATTAATGGAAAAATGGAATACATTATATAGAAAAATATTTTTAATATCATCATTTGTATTTGTTGCTGTAGGGACATTGTATCATTGCGTATTTGCAATTACTGCATGGTTATACAATAGATTGACAAATTATAACGTAATATGTGCAAAACAAATTAGTGAAGAGTTCTTTTTTACATTTATATTTGTTTCTGCATTAGCAGCGGTAGGATTTGCAATGCTGTCATTTGTTATGTTTATTGCAGCTATAAAAGGCGTGTGGTCTACTGCAAAGTGGTTTATTTGGGTTAATCCGATATTGGTGATGATGTTGTCTATTGTTTTAGTAAAGTTACTTCCTCAAAATGCAGTTCTTACAGGTATTTTTGACTGGGGGCAGCAAAGTATTAGTTTATTTGTGGTATTTTTCATTTTTAAAAAAATGTATTTAAGCAAAGGAATTGCAAAAAAAGAAAATTATTTTTAGTGGAGTGAATTTATGAAAAAATGTGAATGGATATTATGTCCTATATGTGGTAATAAAACTCGTGACAAAATGCGGAAAGATACGGTTTTGAAAAATTATCCTCTCTACTGCCCGAAGTGCAAGCAGAAAACTTTGATTGAAGTAAAGGATTTACAAGTAACCGTCATCAAAGAGCCAGACGTATAAGACACAGAGCCAATGAACAAGTGAGAAACCACACATTATCGGTTTTTTATCAGAAATTCAATGTAGCGTTTACCATTTCAACGGAGCGTTTGTTGAATATAGTATTTCTTGTGGTAATATAAGAGGCAGAAAGAGGGTGTAAAAAAAGAAAATACAAAATAATTACCTAATCAACTGATGGTTGAATTGGGTGCAATCAACTGTTAGTTCGTTTCACAATCTGTTTTTAGCTTGTAAAATAACTGCCAGGAGGTGGAACATGGAACAAGAAATGATAGGAAAATTTATATCAGCCTGTCGAAAAGAAAAAGGGCTTACGCAAATGCAGTTGGCTGAAAAATTAAATATTACCAATAGAGCAGTCTCTAAATGGGAAACAGGAAAAAGTATGCCAGATGTTTCTCTAATGCTTGATTTGTGCAGCATACTGGGCATAACTGTAAATGAACTGCTTAGCGGGGAAAGGATTATTATGGAGGATTATCAGAAAAGAGCGGAAGAAAACCTTATGGAATTACAGGCGAAAAAAGAAAAAGCACAAGGAGAATATAATTCTATATTGAAAATTTTGATTGTAACTTTCAGTTCATTTTTTGTGCTTAATATGGTTTTGAATTATTTCTTTCCAGAAATAAACTTTAACAATCTGTTGGGTTTGCCATCAATAGCTATTGCCGCTATTCTTTTGGTCAAGTGGTTTTTTAAAAATTATGAGATAAAACCAAGATAAGAACGAATGATTTTATCCTATTGATATGCAAACCCTATTTGTCGGGTAGAACGATATATCATTACAGAGCCAGACGCTTAAGACGCAGAGCCAATGAACAAGTGAGCACTCACAGTTTATCGGCTCTGTTTTATTTCATAAGGTTTTAAGGCAAACGCCCACCATATAAAAAACGGTGTTATGGTGGACGGTATTGCTATGCCCGAAAAGACTTAACAGACACTCTCCAGACCTGTTTTAGAGTTTGGAGGTTTTTTATGTCCTTTTTTCGGGCAGTTGTCCATCTGCTTATACAACGTAGGGTTTATCCATACATAGCATATCGGGGAATGGCAGGAAGCCAGTTAAAAAAATCTCTGCCCATGCAACGCTACTTCTCACCATGAAACCAGAAGTAGAATCTCCATATAACAGAATATATATCTCCTATAACCGTAAATGTCACAGAGCCTTTGCGGTTTTTCTTTTGTCGTTTTTTATCAGATTATGCCGCAGGGCTGTATCTGGTATTCGTTGTCGTTCTCCGCCCTCTCCATCTGGATTTTAACATTTCAAAAATTCAGATTGGAGGAAAAAAGGATGGCATACAACAACGGACGGGAGAACAGGAAATGGCTTATCTGGAAAGAAGCCGAGGAAAAAATATTGCGGGAGCATGGAGTTGACGAAAACACCATTGAGCAAATCCGCACAGACGACAGGGCAGACTTCAATTCCAACAGACGGTTTTATCATTGGACAAGCAACTTTGGAGAATACCTTGAGGGGATGGCAGACAGGGAACAGAATACCGAGCTAAAGACCGTTGCTGATTTACTGGACGAGATTGAGGACGAAACTCTGTATCGGGCATTGCTTACGGTGGACAGGCGTACCCTGCAAATCATCCTGCTGAAAATGCAGGGCTATTCCACAAAGGAAATTGCCCCGCTTGTGGGATTGACAACAGGGGCTATCTATGCAAGGCTAGACCATCTGCGGAAAAAGCTGCGGAAGATTTTATAATCATCTAAGATAGACGGTTTTTCGGCGGGCTATTGGGTGGGGGATAAAAATCCCCCGCCTAATTACTAAAATTGATGAATAAAATTCCTGTCCACAGGGAATACTAAAAAGTTTGCCCAAAATCTTGACACAAATATAGCCGCTATGATATTCTGAAATACTCGTAGGAGAATTAGAAGTAAGTCAGAAATGGAGATGTCAGAATGACACCAGATAAAATATTGAATTACTGCCTTCAAAATCTTGAGGGGACAGTCTTAGTTAAGAGTTGGGGCGAGAAAGGGATTTTCTATAACCCAGACCATGTGCTGAAGCGTGGCGTTTATATATTGACGGTTAAGGAAAAGGACGGTGATAATGACAAAGGCTCTGATTTAAACAGAGAGAATGTCTACCGTGTGAATCTGGGAATACGGAAAAACACTTTTGCGGAATTGTTTGGGGCAGTCCCAAAACGTCCTCCAGCAGGCGGCGTTGTAGATATGGATTACGACTTTACCGTATTGGATGAGATACTCCCCCATCCCGTCTATGCATGGATGGCGTGGATATGTGCATTGAACCCCTCTGAAAAGATATTCGAGGAACTGAAACCATATATACAAGAATCCTATGAGTATGCAAAGGAGAAATTTAAGAAACGCAGGAAGTAATCTTGAAGATTGAAAATTAAATAAGAACATAGATGGAAGAATGGAATGTCAGACAACGGACAAGGCTGACCGCCGCCGAAATTATGCTGCCCTTTTCGGCTGGCGTATGGCAGCAAGGTTTTGAATCCCAAAGCTGTTGCATAGCATTGCGAATCCGAGCAGGAGAAATCTCTCCTGTCATTCGTGGTGTCGTGTAGCGGCTTTTTCATTTATCCAAAAGTCAAGAGAAATCAAATCGAGAACGGAGGTGCAGGGACATAGGATTTTCTTTTCGGTGGGTAAGATAGGCGTTAAGAATGCCGCTGCACAGGAAAAATGCTCTGCGGCGTTGTCCACAGAGATAGCGAGCATCGGATTGTGTCAGCCACAATCCCAATCCACAGCCTAAAGGCGTGTGGACTTATTCAGGGAACATCCCTGAATACCCTGTTAAGAATAAAATTCAAGACTGGAGGATAAGGAAAATGAGCAGAGAAAAATCAGAAAAGGACGTACGGAATGTTCCGATTACCGTCCGATTGAATGAGGAAGAACACCAAAAATTAAAGCAGTGCGCCGCCGCTTGCGGTCTGTCCGCGACAGAATTTATGCGCCAGTTATGCAAGGGAAACGCCCCACAGCCAAAGCCAGAGAAAGAGTTTTGGGCGTTGCTGAACACACATTATGAGGTACATTCTGCCTTTAAAAAGTGTGTTCCCTACTATCCGACCGCCGCTGAAATCTGTAAGGAGATTGAGGATTTTATCTTAGAATTGCAACAGAAATCCACTCTCCCACAACGGTTCAGCATAGAAGAATTGGCGGAACAGGGGGCGGTCTGATATGGCAGTAACGAGCCTATGGCATGTCAAAGGGAGCATTAAAGACGTGATTGACTATATAGAAAATCCAGAAAAGACCGTGCCGAATCGGGAAATGCAGGACTTCTTTGACGTATTCTCCTATGTGAAGAATCCGTTAAAAACAAATGAGGGTGAGTATGTTTCCGCTGTCAACTGTCTGAAAGAAACCGCCTTACAACAGATGATTTTGACAAAGAAACAGTACCAAAAGACAGGCGGATATATTGCATGGCACGGATACCAAAGCTTCAAACCAGACGAGGTAACGCCCGAACAGTGCCACGAAATCGGATTAAAATTAGCAGGGG
>OFFQ01001308.1_pt1 | contig 14986 bp, 19 predicted proteins | sample 1521411 | NCBI WGS metagenome assembly OFFQ01 (sample SAMEA3504110, study PRJEB24116) | mouse gut metagenome | biome: mouse gut; feature: mouse-associated habitat; material: faeces | place: Denmark | collected 2011 | reverse complement strand
GGCGGTAATCCTGGCTGCCACAGCCGGTTCCCTGATTGGCGCTATTGTACTCTATGGCGTAGGATACCTGCTGCCTCCCCGCCGCCTGAAAGGTATTTTGAACGGCCGTATTGGAAAACTGCTTCATCTCTATCCGGATGACGTAGACAAAGCGGTAGAATGGTTCAACCACACTGGAATCAGCACAGTATTTTTCTGCCGCTTTATTCCTATGGTACGCAGCCTGATTTCTATTCCCGCCGGATTCGCACGGATAAATCTCGCTCCCTTCCTTTTGCTGACCACTCTTGGAAGTTTTCTGTGGAACACCGTACTCGTATGGGTTGGCGTCGCCGCCAGAGAGTCCTGGGATATTATTGTAAAATATCTGGCTTCTTATTCCGGTATTGCCAAATTCATTCTGTTCGGGGCTGCCTGCACCGCTGTCATCATGTTTATAAAGAAAAGATCCCTCTCAAAAAACAAAGAACAGATGGAGTAAGCCTATGCCTGTTCCATCTGTTCTTGTACATAAAAAATAGTCTGTATATTCATCTGAACCGTATTTTGGGATTTATACGTTTTAGCTCGCCAAACAGCCTTTCTTTCTCTTGTACAGCACACATCATTTCCTTTCTTCTGCTTCTTATTACGATACGGTCAAGAGACGCAGCGCTCGACGCAATCGGATCATGCGTGCTGTACACTTCCAGGATTTCCTCAATAGAAACGCTGTCTTTCCCAAAACCGAAACAAACTGTCAGAACATCCTTTTCCACCCGAACATAATTCCTTATCAAAATAGGAAGAAATACTACCTGAAATATCACGAATCCTACAAGCAGCGCTGCCAGGCTGTCCCGGGAAAAGAACAATTCATATAACATCCCGGCAGTTCCTCCCAGATATATTATCCAAAACCATACAGCAATTTTACCACGTATCTTCATAGCCATCCTCCATCCTTACACTTCCATCCCGCCGGAATCTTTTCCTCAGAGCACTCACAAAAATTCAAAATCCTATTTTGTTCCTCTCGAAACCGGTGTTTACAATTTATTATATCATCTACTTTTATCTTCTTCCACAATTTTTACATAATATTGCGTCGTACATAACAAATCTGCAGGCTGCATAAACAGTAACTTGTAACCACTTCCCCATTTACGCATATGGTAAGATAGAACCATGAATAAAGGAGCATTTTGAATGAGAAAAAAAAGCTTTTTGTATCTTGGTGTATTTGCACTGGTAGGAATTCTGCTGACAGGATGTAAAACCGGCAAGAATTCTTCAGAAGAAATGACAAAAGTAACACTCAACGAAGTAGCGCATTCCATTTTTTATGCGCCACAGTATGTAGCAATCGAAGAGGGATATTTTAAAGATGCAGGGATTGATTTAACTCTTGTTACCGGATTTGGTGTTATATAGAAAGTACAAATCTTTTATACCGCGTAAAGGCGGTATTTCCCTTTCACCACAACAGGCAGCCAGCCTGATTTAATCTGAATCCAGATACTCCCATTCCAGGCGGTAGTGGCTTTCTTAACCTTCACCACATTGCCCTTTTTCAGTTTGGCTTTATTCCCGGACAAACGGCGGCACTTTTTCTTTGCCGATGCGGAGAGCTGTGTATACTTCACATATCCCGCCTGCTGGAACTTGGTAGAAATGCCGTCCCGGATGGCGATATCCTGTGTCAGCTTCACTTTCATCCCAGCTTTAAGCTTCAGTGGCTTTTCTTTATTCACGCCGTAATCAATCCAAACATAACCGTCTATGCCGGAGTAATTCCGGGTATAAGATTTCTCTGCCACACATCCCCCATTGGCTTCTACGCTATTCGTCATGCCTGATGAAGTATTTCCCTCGTTCGTGTAAATCATGGTGTCTGTTACTTTCATGACCCTGCCGATGTGGGCGCCATTTCGGAAAATCACCAGGGCGCCTTTCTTCGGCGTTGTGTGCCATGTCCCCTTTGATTTGGAATGGTTCTTCACGCTATTGCAGTTATAGAACCCACTCCCCATAATCTCCAGAGCTTTTGCCACCCCAAACACTTTGACGCAAATCCAAAACTGATATACTGCACACCAAGGCTGTCCCTGGCATCCCAACAGCCCCCAACTGTTCACATCACGGGCGAACTTGGTGTAATTGTTATATCCAGTGTTTCCCGTCTTACTGTCTAGGTTTGCATTACTAGCTTTCTCAAGGTAACCAGCCTGGTCGCTCATCAACTTTTCTGTCTTTTCCCACGCATCCATAGTTTCTTCCTCCTCCATGACTTTTCCTGTCTTAACATAAGTGTCGTAAAATTTCTGTCCCCTGGACGCTCTGGATGCCCGCATTGACTCGCCAGTATCAGCAGGACACTCAAATTTTGTCAGGACAATATCTGATGCTTCCCGAATGCTCCTGGTGGTTTTTAATACCTTCAAAACGTCAGGATAGTTGTCTGCCAGCTCCGACAGCAGGTATTCTATCTGCATATCCTCATTCGCGATAGACACGCCTTTCCATCTTGCAAGATTCCACAGTCCCGCTTTCCGCGCGGGGCTTGTCCACTGTACTAAACCATAGCCGTACTGTTTTCCCGGAAGAGGATGCAGGAACTGCTCACAGCTCAGTTTCCCATCATCGATGGCTTTTGTGTACGATTCATCGCTATATGTCTTTCCGTTTTCTCTAAGCCGCCGTAGGCACAGATATTCCACGCGGTTCGTATAGAAACCATCCGATTCTGCTTCGAGGTTCCCAATCAGCCCACATGTGCCCTGTGGTGTCATTCCGGCTGCAATGAATTTTCTGTATGCCCGCTTTTCTGCTTCAACATTTATCGCCATATGCTTTTTCCTTTCTGCTGCATTTTGCAACGCAAAAACACCGCCTATTTCTAGACGGTGTAATTATTTTTTCGTTATAGTTATCTAATACTTTCATATATCCTAGAAACAATTCTAAACCAATCACATGTTCGCTATTTCTGTCCCGAAATTTATAGTTTTTATCTATTTTCGCTTGACATATACGTACGTATATAGTATAATTAAATCATAGAAAGGAGGTGGAAATGATGAAAGACCTAATACAAAAAGTTAAGGAGCTTAACAAACTGCTGGAACAGTTAGAAAAGCTCCTCATCAGGATAATATCAATCACTGGATGGATATTAATTCTGATAAAACTTTTTTCCTGACAGGAAGGGGCTTAAGCCCCTCCTGAAAAAATTATAACATCATCTTTCATCAGCTTCAACCATGAAAAACCAAATTTTGAAACTTATTATGCATTTAATCATTTGTATAGGGCTTATCGCTTTTCTGATTACCCTTGCAACCCTCATCCTGGAAGGAGGAATCTGACATGGAAGGCAAAAAGAATTACTCTGCTCAACAAAAACACATCCGTAGTAAATATGTTCGTTTTCCCCTGGACTTGAAGCCGGAGGTTCTGGATGCTTTCAAAGCGAAGTGCGCTGAACTTGGAACCACACCTACCACAGAAATCAAGAAATTCATTAGTGCTTTTCTTGAACAATAGCCAGTATCTTTTGCAGGGGAGAGAAAACCTCCCCTGTTCTTCATTTCATTCTCCTAAAATCTTTAAATTAAAATACCATTTCTCTTCATATCTTGATTCTCTTAAAAACTTACAATTTTTTTCACTTTTCGCTTGATTTCCACGTTATAACGTGGTATAATTTAAACATAGAAAGGAGGTGACAGGAAATGGAGAGCAAAATAAACGAGCTGAAAAAAGTGATTAGCGCACTCATCCAGCTCGCACTTGAAATTGGAACTCTCTTAGCCGTAATCAAAATGATTATCGAGAGCCTCCAATAAGAGACGGGGAGGGAAACCTCCCCAACCAAAATATAACACATCTCCATTATCCACGCAACATGAAAAAAACTGCAAAAAGCCTGATTACTCTTATAGTTTCCATTATCTGGCTCATTATCATTGTTGTTGGTTTGGTATTGCTATTCACATAAGGAGGCTGGCATGAATCTAAAACAAATACGCAATCAACAAAGTTTATCCATCCGGGCACTGTCCGAACTGTCCGCCGTTCCAGTCCGCACGATTGAGGACATTGAACGGTTCAACCGATGTAAAGTCGATACTGCTATTAAACTAGCCGATGCGCTCAATGTTACACTTGATGAACTTTGCAGGGATAAGGTGGCTGAATAGCCACCCTTCCCTGCTTTTTTATTCCTGAAAATCTTTACTCCTCCAGCTCCGGCAGCCCCGCTACCGATGTAAGCATCGACACTACACCAGCCAGCACGGAAGCAGACAGAACATATTTCCAGTCAACCGCCCCCATAGCTGCCGCCGTTCCGATTCCTGCAACCGCCGCCTGAGCCACGGTCTTAACTGCCCTTATGCCAGCCGCCTTTATCCATTTTTCAAAGTTCTTCATAATTGCTCTCCTTTCTTGTCTGCCAGGTGTAAATCCTGGATTTCTTTATACATCTTTGTTACCATCCCATTGCCGCCCAGCTCATGGTATGCCTCATACATCTCCACGAAGTTCTCATACGCGTAGGAAGGGATGCCGCCCAGCTTCATGTACTTGTCGTGGTAATCGATGAGCTGCACGCGCAACAGGAGCATCGTGCCCGTGCTGTTTGCATCCCTGTCGCGCTTCTGTCGTTTCAGAATCCATACGATGTAGCCCAGTATAACAGGCAGAGCAACGGTATATGTCTGTAATAAAACTGCTTCCACTTTTTCTCCTTTCCCCGGCATCTTTGCCGGAATAAAAAACAGCGCCCTGAAAATGAGCGCTGTGATATGTTTTTATTAGTTTTGATAACGTTTTTATTGATTTCGTTCCGTTTCCAGTCCAGATAAAACACTTCTCTGTCCTTACGGTTTATCCCTGATTCGCACGTCACACCCTCCCTGTCAATCAACTAAACACTGCCGTACAGTTTACGCTCATGCCGTTTGATGTAGTTCCTGTAACTGTTACATTACCGCTTTTATGCCCTAAGATATTTACGTATATACTACCTGTTATATTATCCCTTGTTCTAATATAGTAGCCTGTCACACTGCCTATCGTGGTGTTACTGCTCACCGAGGTGATATCAGCTGCTGTCTCTTCCAGAATTTCTTTAGAGGTCATCTTTGAAGAATCCAAGACCAGTTTGCAGATAAATGTTAATGTCTGCCCTACTTGCCCTTTGATTGGTGGATTAGATAACAGACTGAACTCCACGGGCTTCGCATAAAGCACTTCTTTTGCTAAGCGTTTTACCATCGTTTCCAAACTCTCTACGCGCTCAGACACATCCCCCAGCCCAATACTTTCTTTTGTGATGTTGACGTCCCCCGTCCTATATTCCTCTTCGGCTTCCCCTTTCACCCTAACAGCTGCGGGGATATCCGGCTTATCCCTCAAGTCATTATAGCTCCCGGAAAATGCCGCTTCTGCCAGGGCTTCCACCTCACTCTTCTCTGCTTTCCCGTCAAGCTGCCCTTGTATGCCCTGCATTGCCTCTTCAAAGTCCCGCTGTGCCAGGTAGAGCACGCTGGACGGCGAAAAGGTGATATTCTCTACACCTTCCGTGATTAAAGAGAAGCGTAGCCTTTTCTCTATGTTTACCGCGCCATCACCCGCCGGGATGTATTCTGCATCCGCCCCGGCGTTAGCGTATGCGTAAAGCACTTCACCATCGCCGCATTCTGCCAGTATGCCGATTTCCCTCAGGTAATAGCCTTCCGTAAGCCCCGCATTTGATAAATCTGCTTCCACTGTGCAGACATTATCCTTTGTGTCCGCCCGTAGCACGTCCAGGACTGCCAGCTGGTGGGAAAGCGACTTTATGTCGTTAAAGCTCCCCCCATAGCTGCCGTCCCCGACTGCCACGCCTGTAAAGTTCAGCTGCCCGCCGAGCTGTGCCCGCGTCAGTGCTTCCCGGCCTTTGTTTGTCAGTATCATGCCTCCGAATGCCATATCACACCACCTGCCTTATATTTATGATTTCTGCCTGCTGCATAACCGCCCCCATGCAGATATGTCCTGTAACTGGATGTTCTTCAAAAATTTTATAATTGATATTCTCCGGCAACATCTTTTTTAACATTTCTTCTAGCTCCCCCCTTGCTTCAATGGCTTTCCCTGATATCGCTATGCATAGTTGGTAATCCTCTAAGATGCCATCAACCCTATAATTTCCCATACCACAAAGAATGTCCAGTTTCTTCAAAAACCTACGGTAAGTGCACGGCTGAAAATCATTCCACCGTGAGAGCACCCTTGTTTTTCTTGCCCTTAAGCTCTCCTGTTGGCTGACTGTAATCCCCAGCAGTGCTTCATATTTTAAAATCCCATATTCGTCACACTCCTCTATAAATGCGTTATCAAGCGCCCTTTGGATATTGGAATCAATTTCATCCATTTCTTTATCTTCCGTTTTCATGATTTCTCTTATTTCAAGAAACTGTTTCATAAAATCAGGCAAATAATCCAAGAGACTTCCCCGTTCTACAGCCTCATCCATTGATATCCCCCCTTACTGGAATCTGTTCAGCACCCAAAACTAGATTACCTGCAGTTCCATTAATCCTGGTATTCTCAATGTCAATAATTCCCTCCAGGCCAAGCAACAGACTTTCAAGCTGGCTAACGCGGACTACAATATTATCGCTTTTTGCCCATTTTTGCCTTAGCTGTAAAAAATAAGAGTCAACAGCGCTCTCTATTGACTCCCGCAGGGTTTCAAACGTATAACCTGTTTCATACGTGATTGTAAATATAAAATCCACCGTTTTGTTTTTTACCCCTGACACATGGACAATATGCCCAATCGGTACAATACCTTCGCCTTCACCTGCGGAAGGATCTAACGCCTGTTGAACTGTATCTATAAGTACTGCTGACGGTTCCTTAAATTCAGATGTGATGATAACAACTTTTACTGCCCCCCCAGTAATCAACAGGCCCTGTTCACCTGCCCCGTGCACACGTTCCAGCCATTTATATACCTCAGCACCAACCGTAGCTTCCGTTTGGCCTGCAAGCCAATCCGTAACTTCCGCACACGGTACCATATCAGATGGCGCATATCCTTGTTTCCATTCCTTGAAAACCTTACATGCACCGATTCCATCCATGCTAGTTACTTTGTTAATATAATCTGCTTTATTTCCCCCAAACGCTTCGTTTTTAAATGAGGAAAAATATCGTTCCCTGAATGTTTCTACATCTTCATCATCCTCGCCCGGTATCAATATTTCTGTTAGAGAAGCAGTTTCCAGTCCTTCCACATACTCAATCGGCAACAATGCCCCCAGTTGCTGGTTTCCTTCTGTCCCGGCTGTTTCGCACTGGATTTTATACGCCCCAGGCTCCCCTTCAATTGGTTCTACCACTGAGTAATTTAAAGACGCCATATTAAAACGTTCCCCGGCATTTATAGAAATTTCCTGGGGGGTAACAACCATTTTCCCAATTGCACATGTTTCCTCTTTTGGGATCATCCCCCTTTCTGCCGCCCTTTTTACTAAATAATAATAAGACGCTGATTCAGCGAACATTTCGTTCATCACCATATCCAGGGCTTCATAGAACTCCGCAAGTTCCAGTGCTGCTGGGGCGATTGCATCGTAAATAACGGAGCCTTCCCTTTTGTCAAAATCATTGCTGACATTTTCCAGCATACGTTCCATTAACGCTTCAAATCCGCGCTCCTCAAACATTACAATTCAACCTCGCTTTCCATTTCAAATTCATCTTCCTGCACGGTGGTAACTGTAAAAGTCAAATGAAGAGTATGCTTCCCTGTTCTTTTTACAGTGAAATCATCCACTGATTCAATACGATCATCTGCCGTTAATGCTTCTATCACCCTCTGCTTTACCTCGCTCATGACATAGGGCATTGGTTTGCCGTATAAATCCTGCAACTCGACACCATAATCCCAGGAATATATTTCATGCTCATATCTCTCCGTGTTAAGGATTTTTATTACTGACTGACGTATTGCCTCAGTTTCATCTACCTTCCCAACAAAAACATGCCTATCAAGGTTCATCGCATATGTTAGGGATGGTTCCGAGCCCACGTCAAATCCTTCGTCAATATCATCCTCTTCATCTTCGTCAAAATTTTCGTAATTTTCGTTTTCTGGTATCATGCAGCCCACCTTCCTGTCACAAGGTATCAATGATCACATACTTTTGTCCTCCCGCCTGGCGTAGCATAAGAACATTTGAACCTTTTTTTATTTTTTCTCTTGCAGTGCTTGTAAGTGTAATAAATTCATCATCCAGTACCATTTTTTGTCCAATACTGACTTCCAATGGTGATATGTCCCTTACTTTCCCAGTAAATGTATTACAAGGCTTGGATGCTTCTACAGCGCTGACTGCAATACGTTTGATCAGTTGTATCAGACTGTCATTCGGCACTAAAACCACCTCCCGATAAATGAAGATCCATTATATGCTGATGGTTGTTAAATGTATGCGTTACTTTATCCACCAGCATGTAATTTGCAACTTTTACATCACCCAGCTTCAAGATTACCGGAACCATTGAGCCTGCCCGGACTTTTTTATTTCCAATAACACCGCTGACTGTCAGGTTTTTTACTTTCCGATTGTACAGTTTCAAATACGCTTGGGACTTTAGTTCCCCTACATCCGGACTGTCTATCTTCTCCAAGTACTGGAGCAGCCCCCAGCTATTTATACTTTTTGAGCTTTTTGCGATATAAAGGTCATAACTTCCTTTGTCCTCATTTTCATATACCAGTTTAATCTGGTTATATACGCCATCGTCAATTGTAGTCTTATACGTATAGTCCTCCCCTGTTTCCCCATCAACCAGACAATCTGTGACTTTCATATTTGCCACATTCACCAGCCTCAGTTTCCCCACTTTATCGTAAAGTACATACATCTTATTTTTTGTCAGCAGAGTTTTGTCCAGGGCATTCTGGATCATGTCAAACAGCTCTGAATCGTCCTCTATCCCGGAGATAACATATTCTGTGTTTGCTAATTTTCCGCAATTAAGGTGGAAGCGTTCAGCGATTATCTGGATAAGTTGGTCTGCCCTTTTCTTTTTATAAATAAGGGTATCTTTGTTCTTCAGATAGCGGAGCTGATCGTACACGGTATACGACATGATTCCGTCTTTTGATTTCTGGCGGGTAAACACAAAACCATAAAACATCTTCACATTATCCACCAGCACCAGCACGGAATTTCCTTCTACAATTTTAAATTTCTTCTCAGACACTGCTTCAAAGGTCAGCTTTCCCGGTGCCCCTTTTCTTTCCCATGTAATTTTCATCCCTTCTTTTACAGGTACTGTAAACTGTTTTTTTCCGTTTGTTACGATTACTTTGACATTTACATTTGGAAGCAGATTTGTTTTTTTAGGCGTAAGGCTAATTTTCTTAGCTGGGGTTTTCTTTTTCTTTTCAAGGATTTTCCGCAAGTAGGCGAGTTCCTCGGCTGATGTCTTTTTTACCTTCTTGGCATTCCCTGTCTGGCTGCCTGAACTGCCTGAACCACTTACGTTCCCTAAACTGCCTGTATTGCCTGTTGAACCGCTATACCCGTTCACCCTGTTCAGACTCGAATATTGGGGCACACCGTAGCCTGTTATACTCCCATAGCCCAAGGGGTAACTTCTTCTTGCCACCTGGTCTGATGAATTCCCTTCTATGGTATATACCATTCCACTGTCTGCCCTCTCTACAATCCCTACGTGCGTTCCTCCAAAATAAATGATATCCCCTCTCTTGGGGTTATACTGCCCTTTTAGCCTGTAAAGCCCCCTGCCGCTGAACCAGTTTATGCCGTCAGAGCAGTTGGCGGTGTATGGAACTGCCGAAGCTTCACCTGCCTGTGCTGCACACCAGCTAACAAACATGTGGCACCACGCACATCCGTTCATGCACATCCATTGTCCGTATTTGGTTAGATTAGTTTTTGTCTCCCTGTAGCCCAATTCCCCAATTGCAATGTCCACAATATCTTTTGCCATAGTTCCCTCCTACTTTGGCAGTTTCAATTTCGTCCCAGCGTATAAAAAGCGGCCCTTTGAAGAAGATTTCCTTCCGTGTTTTTTTGCTGCCTGTTCAATTACTTTTTTGTTCTTCTTATAAATGCTTTTCCGCTTTGAGCCATCCCCCAGCTGTTTCCTTGCAATTTTAAGCAGGGTATCTTTCTTTTTTACCGTATAGGTCTTTGCCTTCTGCTTCGTTTTCCTCGTTTTCTTTGCGCCCCAGCTCCTGTATTCCTTCATCCTGAGCTTAACTGCCACATCAAGCCCATACTTTACTGCATCCTCTATAATTTCATAGCTCTCTATCGTCACATCCATCGTCGTATCCCAAAGGAGATTCCTGTCATCCGGGGTTGTCCTTGACATCGTAAATGTCACTGGCTTTTTTGACTTCTTCCATTTTTCCAGCTTTTTAAGGTAATACTTCGCGTTCTGGAAACCATTTTCATATACTGCAAAAGGGTATTTCTGCACCGCCGGAAGAAGCAATTCGTCAATGGCTATGTCTGTAAGCCCTGGGGATTTTATTAAGTTGACCTCACCCCCATTTATGAGAGTGAGCGTCTTATTCTGGTTATTAATTTTAATGCTGAGTTTCGCCGGAGCCACCGGGAAAGCGACTACATTTTTCTTCGAGTCTGTAATGTACATATGATATGGCATTAATGCACCCCCTCTGCTGTTGCGTTCATCTGTTCTTCAATCGTCGTCCTTAAATGTTCCGTCACGCCGTCCAGATCCATTTCATTATTAATTGTATTGTGGTTCGTCATATCTACTTTAATGGATGCAGTTGTAAACCTGTTCACTACATCCCTTTCTGCAATATCGCGCAAATATTTTAATTCCTCATTCGAAATTTCCATGCTGTTGGCGATTTTCCCCGTATTCCCGGAAATATCGTCCACACCGTTCCCGATATTAGTAAGCGCGCCCCCATAATTGCTCAAATCACCATAATTACCTGCATCCGGTATGTTCGTATCAAATAAAGACGCTGGATCAAAGTTTGCAATGCTTTCATCTATGCCCTGGCCGAATTTATACCCGGCATCCCAGGCAGAACCGTATTCAAACCGTTTCAGGTGCATGGACTTAGGATCTACCTTTTCCATGACCTCCTCACCCTCGCCAAAAGTAGAATCTACCCATCCGCCAAGTGAATCGCGCCACCCCTGGACACTCCCGGCAAGATTTGAACCAAAAATCGTATCAATCGCATTTGCCAAAGACTGGAGCAGCGAAAGCACCGTGTCAACCAAATCAAAAAACAGGCGGGCAATTGCCCCTACAGGATCTGTGAACACATTCGCAAAGAAATTTACAAATGCCGCTATAAAATTCCAAAGCACGGCAAAAATATCAATCACAAAATTAATAAGAGTAACAAATAGGTTTCCAATAAACGCCGCCCCTACCATAAATGCGCCACAAATAACACCTGTTGCAGAAATGGACGTCCCTGCAAACTTGTTTATCGCCCCTACTGCTGCGTAAAACAAAGCAACAAGTGCTATTATCAAAATAATTATCCACATGATAGGGCAAGCAAGCAGTGCTGCATTCAACCCATTCTGCGCTGCAATTTCTGCCGCAGTTGCACCTGTTAAAGTACCTGTTGCCGCTGCATGAACCATTTGTGCAATTGCCATCGCAACATGAACCCCTTTACTAATCGTGCTAATAGTATTTGCTATCACCTGCGCACCATAGTAAACCGCCAAAGCCCCGGCTACGCCGTAAATGATAGGGGATAACCACGACCAGTTATCAGCTATAAGCTGCGCACTAGCGGCAAGCAGATCAAAGATTTCAAGTGTAATGCCCGACACCACTGAAAGGGTTTCAATTGCACCATTTACAAATTCTTGGAATGCTTCACTGTTTGCAATTTCATTCATTCTTTGGAGAACGGGCTGGAACGCCATCAACGCGTTATTCTTAAAGGAAGTCCAAATCTGTGAAAAGGTTTTCGGCATACTCTCAAACTTTGCATTCGTTTCATCTGCTGCTGCAAACATAGCCGCTTTTACGATATCCGCTGTAATCTGTCCTTCCGCTGCCATATCTTTTAATTGCCCTTTTGGAACTTCCATATAGTCAGCAATTGCCTGAATAATGTTCGGGGCTTGTTCCAAAACACTGTTGTATTCCTCGCCGCGGAGAACGCCTGAACCCATTGCCTGTGTAAGCTGTAACATAGCGGCATCAATACCCGCCGCTTCTGTCCCGGCAATAGTGAATTGCTTGTTCACCTGTTCCATGAAAGCGATTATTTCTTCTGAACTGCCAAACGCATCGCCCGCCATAAGCCCAAGTTTGGAAACGGCATCAGCGGTTGCCTGATAACTTCCCCTCGCCCGTTCCGCTGAAAGGAAAATCATATTCTGCAAATCCTGCGTGGTTTGCAAACCGTCATTCATCAAGTTCAAGCGGGCAGTGGTGGAAGTAAGCTGATCCGACAAATTCAACGCCGCTGAAACGGTTTGAATTGTGGCGTATGCTGCAACTGCACCCTTGATTGTCTGCATTAGTTCATTGGCTTCATTCGTGCCTTCTTCAATTTCACGATTGAACCGCCCTTGTTCGTCAACATTATCACGGATATATCTTTCAGTATTGCCTATTGTCTGCGACAACCGCAAGTAGGCTTCATTTGCCGCCTGAACATCCATATTGCCAACTGCGTGGTTCAAATTCTGCTGTTCCTGAATCGCCTGAGCCAACTGCCCTCGCAACTGTTCCAATTCTGCATTTGCGGTATCTGTACCCATATTCAGGGAGTTATTTTCGATAGCCTGAATACGCTGCTGAATTGCTTGTAAGCGATTTTGCATATTGTTCATATCGGCAACAGCATTTGCCGGAAACAAGTCAGTTTGCGCTGCCGTTTCTGCAATTCTGTTTTGCGTTTGGTTCAAGGTGTTCAACATATTGTTTGCACTTTGAACTTCCTGTTCAAACCGTTCCACCCCTGAATTTGTGAAAACTTCCAAACTGTCCGATTGCCAATGAACCGGAACTTCCACGGGCTCGGGCTGTTCCGGTTCAATAGGCACATCAACGGGGGGAGGTTGCTCCACCAAAGGGTCAGGAACATCCGGTTGCACGGGAAGCACAACCGGGGCTGAACTTTGCGGTGCGGTAGGTGTCTGTGTTTCAGGGGTTTCAATCCCTTGCATAGCTGCATCCAACTGTTGAACTGCAATAGTAGCCTGATTGATTGAATCCCTTGCCGCTTCAATAGAAGCCGTGTCAACGGGGCTATTCATGGTTTGGTGCAAATCTTCCATAGCGGAAAGCCCCAAATTTACAGAATTGATAACCTGATACAAAACCCCTGTGAAGTTGTCTTGTAATTCAATCGCTGTTCTGATTGTAGCCATGCGGATCACCTACCTTTCTTTTTGGATTTACTTTCAATCTTCTTTTTCTCTTTTTTGTCAGCTTCCATTTTCACCTTGATTGCCGCCACGGTAAAAGCCTTTTCCTGCTCATCCATAGCAAGGAAAACGGAAGGTAAAATGTGAAGTTTCAGAAGGGCATAGTAAGCAAAATTTGCTTCCCAATCCCCTTCTTCAATTAGTTTTTTGCTTCATTCACCTTATCTTCAAAAGAAACATTGAAGCCCTGAAATTTCTGCACATAGGCAGCAAGGTCATTGTATTCCCCCGGATCGTCGACCATTTCCACAAGCAAATCTTCAGGCGTTTTCACACCATAAGAATCCTGCAAATCGGCATTAAATAAATCCGGCACGACAATGGAAGCTGCTATCATCCTGCGGATATAGAGGCTTGATTTCAGCTTCGGGCGGTATACGTTCGGTTTCCCTGTTACTGGAATGTCTACCGTACAGCTTTCCCTGATTTCCTCATTCTCTTTTGATGTGATGTGCCGGAACTCCCAGTCAAGGGGGATTCCCTTTTCATCGCAAAGGGATTTTGTAACCGGGTGCAACTCATTCTCTTTTACAGTTTTATTGCTTTTCATAAATTTAGCGAATTTAGACATTTTATATTATTCCTTTCATTGTTCATATTGGAATATGCACCCCCACTTATATGGGCTTATAAGCCACACAAAAGTAGGGTTCACTCTTTCCGTTAATTTTTATTTTGTAACGAAACCATCCAAGTCCTTGAACTTTTCCGGCATTTTAAAATCCTCAAATGTAAAATCCATATCTTCATCAAGGTATTCTCCGTCAGCGTCAAATTTTGCCAGGATACCACCGTCAATGTTACAATCCACTAAGACGATTGTCTGGCGCCCTGCGGCAGATGTGCTGTCCTCATTTGAGATCTGTATTTCAAAATAAGTATCTTTCCCGGTGTCCTTATAATCAAGCATCATTTGGCGGAAAATAGAAGTGTTGTAATGAAAGGTTGCGCTGCCCGTCCCCTTCCATCCCGTAGCTTTGTTACCCTTACCCGTTTTTCCCAGAATCGGAACTTCCGTTTTCGTTTTCTCAAATTTTGCTTCGAGATTGATAGCTTGCATGAAGTTATAGCGGTTCGTCCCGATAATCACGAAACATTCAGCTAGAGCCGCAAATACCGTGTCTTTGGCTTTCATAACTACATTGCCGTTCATTCTGTCCCACCCCCTTCCTTATGCCACCGTAACGGCCATATATAATTTGCTCATCGCATTTATAACCGTTACAAGGTCAGTAACTACAATAGATTTCTTTGTATCTCCCTGTTCAATAGTCACATCAGAATCTGAAAAATTTTCGATCGCCCTGATTTCCTGCAATTGTTCATGGTGCTTCACAATATCCGACCAAAAGGAAATTCTTCCCGCTGCATCATTTGGGACAACGCCTAAATACTTTGTGTTGAACAAAACCGCAATATCATTTGCGATTTGATCCATCACGCGCACGGTCTGGTTATCCTTGAAAATATCACCCTGCGTATCGGAAACAGTAACCATTGTGTTTATATCTTCCAATACACGG
>OFFQ01001306.1_pt1 | contig 15006 bp, 19 predicted proteins | sample 1521411 | NCBI WGS metagenome assembly OFFQ01 (sample SAMEA3504110, study PRJEB24116) | mouse gut metagenome | biome: mouse gut; feature: mouse-associated habitat; material: faeces | place: Denmark | collected 2011 | reverse complement strand
AACCGCCAGGACGGCGGTTTCAGGAAGCGGAGGCATGGATGCCGTTGCTTCCGGCTCGTCCGGTTTTATAGCCTTACCCATTTCATTAGTGAAATCTGATTGGAAGCTCCAGCAGAAAACCGGCCCCCGCCAACCTTTTTCCCAGCTGCTTCGACTGCTTCGTCTCCCTTGGGCCGCCCTTTGCCATGCCCGCTTATAAACATTGATTTCCTTGTTTTTACATTTTTTTAATTACTTTTTATGAGGGATTGGGTGTATACTAATACGAGAAAGAAAAGCCGGAGCAGGTTAATAGATGATAAAAAGAAAGAGGGAGCAGGAAAATGGCGGTATTGGATGGATTAAAGCCGGAAAAGGTGTTTCGGTATTTTGAGGAGATATGTGCGATTCCCCATGGATCGGGAAATGTGGACGGATTGAGCGATTACCTGGTCGATTTTGCGAAAGAGCGGGGATTGGATTATTTCCAGGATGAATGGAAGAATGTGATTATGATAAAGGACGCTTCGCCGGGATACGAGGAAGCGGAACCGGTGATCCTGCAGGGGCATATGGATATGGTGGCGGTAAAAAAGCCGGGCGCTTCTATCGATATGGCGAAGGATGGGCTGCGCCTTGCCGTGGACGGGGATGATTTGTATGCGGAGGACACGAGCCTGGGCGGGGACGATGGAATTGCGGTGGCTTATGCTATGGCTCTGCTGGATTCGGGCGATATACCCCATCCGCGGCTGGAAGTGATCCTGACGGTGGATGAGGAAGTGGGAATGGACGGCGCAAGGGAGCTGGATGTTTCCATGTTGAAAGGAAAACGAATGCTGAACCTGGACTCCGAAGAGGAGGGGATCCTCCTGGCAGGATGTGCGGGAGGCGCAAGGGTGGATTGGACATTGCCTGTGGGCAGGGAAGAGAAGTCGGGAAAGCGTTGCCGGATCAGTGTAAAAGGACTCATGGGCGGACATTCCGGTGCGGAGATCGATAAGGAAAGAGGGAATGCTAATGTCCTTATGGGAAGGCTGCTGTACAGGCTGCATAAGTCCATGGCGATCTATGTGGAAGCGTTGGAGGGAGGACTGGCAGACAATGCGATTCCAAGGGAAGCGACGGTTGTTCTTCTGGCGGAGGCAGAAAGCGGGGATGTTATAAGGGATGCAGTGCTGGCAGTGGAAAAAGAATTCCGGCAGGAATTGCAGACAAAGGATCCCGGCGTTTGCATTGAAATAGAAGAACTAGGGGACGGAAAGAGGAATTGCCTGGGGCGTAAAGAGACGGATGGTCTGATTTCCCTTCTGTTTGCCGCTCCAAACGGCGTACAGGCGATGAGCGCCGACGTCAAAGGGCTGGTGGAGACCTCTTTAAACATGGGGATCGTAGATTTGCGGGAGGATCAAGCGGCTGTGCAATTTTCCGTGAGAAGTTCGCTGGAAGGGGCAAAGCGTGTATTGATCGAAAAGCTGGAAAATATAGCGGCTATGGCAAGGGCTGCGCAGGAAGTCAGGGGGGATTACCCGGGCTGGGCCTATCGGAAGGAATCCCCGTTCCGCGATATGGCGGTCAGGGCATTTTGCGATTTATATGGAAAAGAGCCAGAAATACAGGCGATACATGCGGGGCTGGAATGCGGGATACTGTCTTCGAAAATACCGGATCTGGAGTGCATTTCTATCGGGCCGGATATGAAAAATATTCATACGACGGAAGAAAGGCTGAGTATTTCTTCTACGGAGCGTGTATGGAATTATGTGTTGGAAATATTGAAGCGGAAAGAGTAGTGCGAAAGCGTTTTTAAATCTTTTACCAAAGAAATGAGGAAAGATATGGATTTGAATAGAAATAATTTAAAGAGGATTAGAGGGCTGATTCTTTTTACGGCGGTGGTGTGTCTGGCAGCTATTAAAATTGACCGTGTGCTGAACGGGTTCTTTTTTGTCATAGGGATATTAAAACCCTTTATCTATGGCGCGGTGGCGGCATTTGTACTGAATATTCCCATGAGCGCGATAGAGAAGAGGCTGTTCGGGAATGGAAGAAATTCGAAAATACAGAAGGCAAAAAGGCCGGCGAGCATATTCCTTGCTTTCATATCGGTGATATTGATCATGGTTGTGGTCACCGTAACGGTAGTGCCCCAGCTGACAAAGACGATGATGGAGTTGGGGAATAAGATTCCTTTGTTCCTTAGCAGCCTGGAAGTAACTCTGGAACAGCTTTTGGAGGAGCGCCCCGAATTGGTGGTCATGCTGGAAGAACTTGACTTTGACAGTATAAACTGGAATTCCGTATTAAACGGGATCGTGGATTTTATGAAAAACGGTTTGGGAAATGTGGTAACTTCTACGGTAATGGTGGCATCCACGATTATAGGCGGCGTAGTGAATCTGTTTGTAGCTCTCGTATTTTCTTTCTATATATTGGCGCAGAAGGAAAAGCTGGGTGATCAGTTGAAAAGGGTGATGCACGCATATTTTTCCCAAGGGTTATATGAAAGGGCGTTGGAAGTGGCCTCCCTGGCGAACCGGAATTTTTCGAATTTTATAACGGGGCAGTGCATGGAGGCGGTGATCCTCGGCAGTATGTTCGTAGTATCCATGGCAGTATTCCGTTTTCCTTACGCTCTGTTGGTTGGTGTATTGATCGCTTTTACCGCGCTGATACCGATTGTGGGGGCCTTTATCGGCTGCTTTGTGGGGACTTTCCTTATTATGGTGGACGATCCGATAAAGGCGGCCTGGTTTTTAGTTCTTTTTATTATCCTGCAGCAAGTGGAGGGAAATCTGATCTACCCTCATGTGGTGGGGAATTCGGTCGGACTTCCTTCCATATGGGTATTGGCGGCAGTCACGATCGGCGGCAGTCTGATGGGAGTTGCCGGCATGCTTATTTTTATCCCTATCGTATCTACTATTTACGCTTTGCTGCGCGATGACGTGAATCAGAAGAACGGCAGGAAGAGGAAGGGTGGAAAAAGTGCGGCAGGGCTGTCGAAAAGTGTGGAATGATAAAATTTGATGAAAAATATTTAAAAAAGTAGTTGATTTTATGCCCGAGAACGTATATAATAATTATTGCGTTTCGGGGTGTGGCTCAGGTGGTAGAGCGCTACTTTAGGGAAGTAGAGGCCGCAAGTTCAAGTCTTGTCACTCCGATAAAAGAAAAGATACTGGAAAGCTTGATTTTTGAAGGCTTTGCGGTATCTTTTTTTGTGTCCGATTATTTAGGACAGATCCATGATAAATTTCTATAAGCCGCATTCAAGCGGAATATTAAAGAGATATGTGTTGAATCAGGTAATAGAAAAATTAAGGAAGGATGGTTTGTTATGAGTAATTTGTTATCATATAAGAATTACAATGGTACAGTGGAATACTCCAAAGAAGATAAATGCCTTTTTGGAAAGGTAGTTGGAATAAAGTCTTTGCTGTCTTATGAGGGGGATTCTGTACAAGAGTTGGAGCAGGATTTCCAGAATGTAATTGATGAATACTTAGCAGATTGTAAGGAGCGGAATGTGGAACCCGAGCAGCCCTACAAAGGGATATTTAATGTCAGGATCAGCCCGGAGCTTCATCGGAATATTGCCGTATATGCTATTGAACATGGAAAGAGTCTGAATGCTGCTGTTGAGGAAGCTATTGGAAATATGGTTGGATGATTGGAATATTCCGATAAAGTGGCGGGCATTGGGTATTCAGAAGCAAAATCTTAGGATTTGTTCATAATATAAATACTATTTATAATTTTTAAGAAATAATCCATATTTCATAATGATTGATAGTTGGCTGGATGGCTCCTCCTGTCCCTCCATTATCGCTTTCATATGCATATGGGTAGCATCTAGGAAAAATGAGGGTTCCTGTTGATGCATTATAAGTACATTCTTTTTGATTGCACATTTGTTTGTCTTCTATAATTGATAAGTTGTTTTGGCTGCCATGGCTGCAAAAAATCGTCCAATCCATCATGATAAAAAGAAAATTTTCTGCTTTCCAATCATGGTAATCATTAGGAAACATTTTTGATACATCTATCTTGGGGCCGATTACACAATGGCTGACAGTCCCTCCAGCCCAGTCGGTATCAGAAGAAACCTCTGTTCTTGCAGTATCAATTCCATATGATGCAAGATCGGCGCTCCCCGCGGAATAATCTCTTATGATAGTAATGGTATTGCCATCATTAGAAACGGTTTTTGATATTGGTTTTTCGCTATTTAAATATCCTTGCTTGTACACAATTTTCTTTATTCCGTCCAGCCCACCGCTACCCAATTTTTTTGGTACTGAATCAGCACCTACCACCCATTTACCATTAGAGTCCTCATAAAATCTTAATCCGCCCAATCTGGTATTGATGCCGTTTACCAGATTGGTAAGGGATGTAATTAACTGCGACAGGCTGTTTTTCACCGATTTGACAAGGGTTACGTCCGCGGCGTACCCGGCTGTCTGGTTTTCATTGGTAGTTACGCCTTTGAAGCTTCCCAGTTTGTCCTGTAAGTTTCTGCCGTCGTTAAATTCCACGTCAGAGGCGTGTGTCCAGAAAGAATATCTGTTCCATCGTTTGTTCCCGGGCGTGCTGTCTATGCAGTGCCTGTATTTTCGATTTTTTAAAATAGTTTCATTGATTGGCATTTTTCTTCCTCCTATATCCAAAATTCATTGATATTAATATTGGGTTCCGCATTAGATAAATGATGCGGGCTGTATTTTTCCCAGTTTGATATGTATTCCTGCGTATTTTTGACTTTTGCCTCCAGATAATTCATTAAGTCGGCGGAATAGTGGTGTACTTCATTCTGCTGGCTTAAAAGAATGCTTGCGTCTGTGTACCGGCGTTCGTCTATCAGACTGTGGTAGGCATCCATCAAGGGCTGGCCTTTCAAATCTATATCGCAGAAGTACGTTCTGTCGTCAATCCCTTCCGGGTAAATAGAAACGTATGGGTATTGCATGGATCCCTCCTTATTCCCCCAGCCATACGTCGTTGCGGCAGCAGATTTCCGGCTCATTGTTGAAATAGATACATTGATGCTTCTGTATGCCCATGATCTGCACGTTCCGTATCTCTTCTTCGATGGCGTTGATGGTTTCCGCGTCGATGTTGTACTGGGATAATATGTTTGCATTTTCGGTTATTTTTTTAGCCGCCAGATCATATAAGCCACGTGCTTTTAAATCGGTGATCTCATTAATTAAGGATGCGACGGAATCGTCGGCATCCTTAAAGTGGTGTTGCTGGATTAAGCTGTTGGGGAAATTGCTGTATTCGTGGGTATATGATGAGGCGTTTTGGATGATAAAATCTGCTTGTGTCATTTTTTTGTCCTTTTCTCGTTGGATTATTTATATGTAACTGTGTTTGTGCCGCAATTTGTAAACATATCTTTTTTATAATATTCAGTTGGTTCTTTCCAAATAGATTCGCTTACATAAATTATTGTTAATGCTTTACAATTCCGAAACATACCACCCATATGCTTTATGTTCCGAGTGTCAAAATGGCTTAAATCCATAATGGTTAATGATTGACAATCCATAAACATACCATTCATAATGGTAACATTACTTGTGTTAAAACTACTTAGATTTAGATCTGTTAATGATTTACAATCCTGAAATATACTACTCATGTCAGTTAAATTACTTGTATCAAAACTACTGAGGTCTAAATTTGTTAATGATTCACAATTTCGGAATATACTATTCATAGTGGTAACATTACTTGTGTTAAAACTACTAACATTTATATTTTTTAATGATAAACAATGTGAAAACATAAAAAGCATATCTGTAACATTACTTGTATCAAAATTGCTTAAGTCTAAATCTATTAATGATTGACAATTCATAAACATATGTCTCATGATCGTAACATTACTTGTATTAAAACTACTTAGATTTAGATTTGTAAATGATTGACAATTATTGAACATAGAATTCATATCAGTAACATTACTTGTGTCAAAATTATCGCCAAAATTAATACTTGTTAATTTACTACATCCAGAAAACATACTACACATATTTGTTACATGGCTCGTGTTAAAGCCACTTAGATCCAAAGTTTGTAATTTACTACATCCAGAAAACATACTACACATATTTGTTATATTGCTTGTGTTAAAATTATTGCCAAAATTAATATTTGTTAAATTGTAACATGCAGAAAACATATAGGACATGCTTTTTACTGTTGAAAAATCGATCTGATTGCCAAAGGTTACTGTTACAATTTTGCTACCCGCTGATGCAAACATATAATAATTATTGCCACTATTTGTAGTATTGTTTGCTATTTTTGTTCGGTATCTTTTATTCCGTACTTCATAACTGCTGTATACAATTACATTTTCAGAAGAATTAACATTACCTATAAAACTATTTAATGTGATAGTATTTTCGCCTTCATTTAAAGTATAATTCCATTCAGTATACGCATCAACTGGAGCAACAGCATACGGATCATCTATTTTCTCCCCATCTTTCCCCCATAATTTCACAACACTATTATCTTTGTTTCCCCAAATGGACGATATAGAATGTTTGATTCCTGTGTTGTCTGAATATAGGCAGTCAGTTATGTCGCCAGATAAATTATTTGCTGAATTAAAATATACACTCAAGAAGTTCCCTCCTCCGTTTCATATACGAAACATATGGTATTTTCACTAAGCGACGTAGGTATGGTATTAGAAAAGATAATATTGGGAAGGCTGGATAATTTTGTTTTTTCGTCATTAGAAATCAGTTCTTTTCCTTCTTCCTTATCTACCTTTGTAGATAATGCGATATTCATTTCTGCTTTTGTCGCATAATTATCATTTGGATTGCTTCTGTCAGAATCCACCCATTCAACGCCGTTAGCTGTCATGCCGATGACCTGCCCGACATCTCCACCATTGGGTATGTGGATTTGAGTGTTGGAAAGGTGTTCAGCTGAAGATTGGATATTTGCTTGAAGATCAGAGGATAACAGGGATTGATCAATGCTTCCTTCACTTAATAATGCTGTTGGCTTATTTTTTATGTAAGACGGACTTGTCTCATCAGTTTCATTCCAATCCGATTGAGTACCACTTACAGACTCATTGATTTTATTATTCATTTGATTTAACTCATCCGTTAAATTCCGCAAGTTTTCTTCATCATTTCCAACCAATACAGCATCGGTATGTGTGTACGGGTAGAATTTATTCCCGGGATAGTCTTTCATCCATTTCAAAGTATTCATTTTATATCACCTCCTCGTTTACGGTTTGGCGGCCATCTATATATGCTGCCGATTCTTTGATAAAATTGACGTTTGACTGCAAATCGGCGATCTGGGAATTTAATAAATCTAAGTTGACGGAGGGCTGGGTGATATTCCCGATTTGCTCTATCAAACCGGTTACTCTCCGGTCTGTCGCTTGAATATGGGATAAAAGAGAACGGTATAAGGAAAGATCGCTTTCATCTATTACAATGTTGTCATCAAGACCTGCCATGACGTTCAGCTCAGCCGGGAGAGTTGACCAGGAGTAAGATCTGCCTCTTTCGTCCATATCTTTCTTAAATTCAACCACAAAGTATATTTTCCCGGATTTTTTTGTGACAAACTTGGAGATATACCAGTTTAATAACAGAGAATCATTTTCGATTTTGATTTCATTTACCGTGTATACGCCGCGTTCTTTTAATGCATTGTTATAAGATATGGTGCATCTTCTGGTTGACAGGTCGCATCCGTCAAAATAACGGGGGATCCGAATGTTTACCATTTCTGCATTATCATCAGCAACAACGCCAATATTGTATAATTCTTCCGGTATGTCTATTTTGCGGGTGTTGGGATTGATGATAATTTCTGGTTCATATGTTTTTGAAGTATTCAGGAAAAACACATCCTTTCTTTAAATATATTTACAGTAGTTGATTATGTGGCGCAAAAATAAAAAAACTCTGCATAAATGCCAATATCTTTAGCCAATCCGTCATAAATGATAATACCAGCGTTACCGTCAGATGAGCTGCAGTAGTAAGTGGTTAGTTTTTGGCGTCCACAGGATTGCATTTGCGTTACCATCCAACAAGGACGGTATCCTACAGGGATATCGAATACGATTGGAGTATTAACAGGTAAATCTTTTTTGCATTTGTTGAAAAATATACTTGCAATGTTCCCGTATCGCTTAAAGGTAAAATCAAAATAATCAGTTGATATAGCAGCGGTAGTAAAAGATAAATTGCTGTTTAGCTTATAACAACTAAACATAAATATATTAGCTAAACAGCAATTTAGATGCCAAACATGGAACGGTTTCTTTCTCTGAATTGGCAGAAGAAGCGGCGAATAAAGGCGATAGGGGATATGGCGGGAATCTGGATAAACTCCATAGTAATATGTCAAATTACCCCAACCAGTCCAGCCAGACTTTTTGGACAGGAAACGGCGGGAATGCCTATGCCATAACCCTCCATAAATATACCAATGATGCATACTGCGGCATAATACAATGCTATGACTGGGAAATAACACATTATTTTTCTTATTATAACGGAACCTACAGCTTTAAATAACGAGGGTAGTTGCAAGGGGCATTGGAACTGTATGTTGCAATTCTCCTCGTGCCAAAACCGCTGGGGTAGTAAAAACCTGCACATTCAAATACCGGCCCGCAAATGCCCTTTGCCGGTTGCTTTTATTTGCTTCATTAATCTTGGCAGGGTTTCTTCCAGCGCCATGCCCGCCCCTGTTTCCATATAATAATTTTTAAACTTCTCTATATTACTGTTTAATTCATTAGTTGAAAAATAAAAGAATTAGCTAAACAGCAATTTAGTAAATACAGCTAAAACAACAATAGGAACTGCTACCAAAGGTGAAAAATTTAGTCACGGAGCGCTGTATTATGTCCGCAACGGAATGTGTATCGTATCGTTGGAATCAACACCTTCTGCTGCTGTATCAAATGGCGATGTTGTATTAAACGGTTTGCCTAAGCCATATGGAGGGGGCGTTATATATCTTAGCCTACAAACAACAAATGGAAATTGCTACAGTGCAATAATAAGAACAAGCGGAAATCTCGAAATATACTTTCCGGCATATACAACAGCCAGCAGGATTGACACATGCTTCTCCTATTTTACTACGGTCTAAAGTATATATACAATTTCTCCGCTATATCCATGTCCTGCATCATACCAACTAGGCCATCCAAAACTGCGGTTTCCGTATATATATTGTTGTTTCACCAATTCATTGATTTCAATAGTTGTGTGTTAAACAGCAATTTAATGGAAATATCGTCCACGCAGGAACTCACGAATAATTACATGCGGGTTTTTTATTCTAAAAGGGGGCAGACAATAAGTCTATACATTGAGCAGAACAAGGCAAAGCTTTCCTATAACACTGCGTACAAGCTTGGCACACTGCCCAACGGATACTGCCCATTACGCAGCTTTGCAAATATGGTTGCATTAGGGCGTGATACCCCGGTTATGGCCTACCTATCGGTTGGAAGCGGTGGCGATGTCACCCTGCGCCCATACGGAGATTTGCCAGTTGAAGGCTATACGTACTGCTATATTACCTTTGTCTGCAAATAACTCCAAGCATTAAACTCTTACAGATGCAGACGGTTAGGCGCGCAAAATTAATGATCTATTTTAATGCCTCCTCTGGCGGAAGTAGTTCCATTACAGTTTATGATGGTTTAATCAAAGATGCCGGTGCATATGCGGAGTTTCTTTATTTTTTTAGATACCCGCTACTTTGATATTTTGTAAAGCAACCACGTTCCCGTAAATGTAATAGCTTTGCCTGTTGTGGATGTATTGTTATAAACTCTGAGTTTTCCGTTATTTGCGACAGCATTTATCACAACATTGCCTGTAGTACTATGTGTAGCTCCCATACATCCCAACAGTTTATATCCACTTGGAGTGTTTGGCTTATTTAACTCAACTAAATTATATCCCTCTACAATGTCAACCGTTATTGTAGACGATAGTGTTATAATAATTTCTTTTAAATTGCTGTTTAGCTATTCTTTAGATACTATCAACCACTCTTTTCGATTTAACCTTCAAACTTTTTAAACAACTCTTGAACAGAACATATGTTTGTGTTATGATATCTTTATATATTAAATGTATAGGAGGATATTTCATGGCAAACCAGGAACTTGACAAGGATTACCTGTTTAAAACCGCAGCACGTATCATGGGGGAAGAAATGCATTGGAATAACTTTCAAATGCGGCAATTTGTAAATATCCTTACTAATGTATTTGATGGTATAAATTTCGTCTCTTCCTCCCCCAATATGCTGTCAACAGAAAAATGCAAAAACACTGTTATTATTAAAAACTTTGAAGGCTGCAAAAAGATGAGCGGTATTAAAGACAGTTCAGTCAAACAATACATACTAAGTGTATCCTCTCTTCTGAACTTTTGTAATAAGGAATTGATTAATATTACGACAGACGATATACGCAGGTATCTATTGTACTATGAAAAATCTGTCTGTAAAACCACCGCCGATAACTGCCGTCGAAATTTAAACGTATTTTTCCAATTTATGGCCGACGAAGAATATATAAGGAAAAACCCTGTTACTAAAATTCCTAAAATCAAAGATGATATAAAATACAAGAAATTCTATACGGATCTGGAAATCGAATCCATGAGAGATGCCTGTATTGATAAACGCGAATTAGCCCTGATCGATTTACTTATATCCACCGGTCTGAGGGTAAGCGAAATAAGCAACGTGGCATTATCTGAAATTGATTGGGAAAACAGAGTCATTATAATACATGGCAAAGGAGGAAAAGACAGAGTCGTCCCATTTTCTGTCCGTTGCAAAAAACATATGCAGGAATACTTAATGGAAAGAGGACGTTATCTAAGCCATTTCCTCTTCTGCTCAAACAAAAAGCCCTACAATAAACTGTGCAAGGGATCTATCAACAAAATTGTGAAAAACATTGGCACCCGAGTCGGTTTGCCTGAGATCACGGTTCATTGCTTCAGACGCTGGCTGGCAAGCGACCTTAATAAAAAAGGGGTTGACCCATCCATTATACAAGAGATCCTTGGCCATAGCTCTTTTGAAACGACCCAAAAACACTATCTCGATAAATCGACGAATAAAGTATGTTATATGCATAACTTGTTTGCCTCCTAAAGAACGATTTATGGAAGTTCTTCCCTTGTTCTTAAAAAATAAACGTTTTTATTAGTAAAAAGCAAGTTTCCCAATGTTTCATCATTTTTCACAATTTGATGTCTAAGGAACCATCAGATGCTCTGGCCTTGCTCGCTATTTAATTCTTATACAATTAACAACCGCACTTATATTGCACGGTCTTGCAACACTTTGGATATTATACACTCTAACAGTCATTGTATTGCCGGATATTCTATGCCCCTGATACAACAATCCACTCCATCCGAGTATATCTAGTTGCTTCACAGAATGTATTTTATATCCATTCGGCACTGTAAATGTCATTTCTATATTTGTAAGTTCCTGGGACGCTATACCGCCATTATTTGCACTGCCAGATACTTCCTTAAAAAGAAGATTTAAATTGCTGTTTAACGCACAACTACTAAAAGTAAATGATTAGTTAAACAGCAATTTACAATCTGTTGGAAATAATTTGAAAAGTAAATATTTTGCAGAACTCGATTATGGTAAGATGGTTGATTTGGCATCCTATCTTGTAAACGGGCAGACAAAAACTTTTATGCCGCTTTCTTCAGGCATTATTGAAATCAGTATGTATTCAATGACAACTGAAACAATATCTGTTTCTATAACCCAACACGGCCTTACAAGATATTTAACAGTTTCCCCGTCTGGCGGCATTATAAATGCCTACTGTGATATTATAGTCAATACTGCTGCAGTGAGTATACGAACATATGGAACCCCAGTTTTAAGGCATGCCAAGTTTATTCCATTCAAAAAATTGTAATTATTTGATACCCTAAATATTTAACATATAGGGCAAAATGGGATGAATTCGACAAAGCTATTATTTCTATATGCGCTATTTTGACAGTTCAAAGCAGAAGCGACAGATTCCATAAACTGTTTCTTAGAAGGCAAATGGGGGTGTCCAAAATCATCAAGTCGCCCCCACCCGTAAAACGGGTGGCTCGGGACGCGGGCTCTAAGCCCGCCCTGCTTGGCTGCGTCTCAAGATGCTGGCTTTCTCTTTAAGACCATGGGAAGCCGTCTTCCCTCGGCTCCGTTCAAGCCACATTGCTTCTGACTCGTTGCTACCCCTAAAGGGGTGTTTGTACTACTCAGCCCTGACCCTTAAAAGGGTCTTCCTATTCTTTTACACTCAGCTTGTCCTGTATGATATCTGCTTTCTCCTGCTCCTGAATATACTTTTTGATCGTGGCTTCATTTAATCCTACGGTACTAACATAATACCCTTCTGACCAAAAGTGACGGTTTCCAAACTTATACTTCAGGTTTGCATGCCTGTCAAACATCACCAGGGCGCTTTTTCCCTTCAGATATCCCATAAATGATGAAACACTTATCTTCGGCGGTATACTTACAAGCATATGCACATGGTCAGGCATAAGATGCCCTTCTATGATCTCCACTCCCTTGTAACTGCACAACTGCTTTATCATATCACGCAAATCTGTTTTATATTGATTATAGACAATTTTTCGTCTATACTTTGTAAGCGTCAAATAAGAACGTGTAGTGAAAAATTTGGCGTTTTCCTGTAAACTTGGGGTTAGAGTTTTTAGAGTCCACTCTCAAAACTCTAAATCCAGGTAAAGGAGAATACCCATGGACATTTCCACTTTAACTCCGGATAAACAGGTAAAACTTCAGTACTGGCTGGACGTGATCCGGCAATGCAGAGCCTCCGGCCTGACAAACCAGACATGGTGCGAACAGCATGATATCTCTTTAAAAAGCTATTATTACTGGATCGCAAAGATTCGAAAGCTGGCGCTTGAGGAACTGCCCCGAAAAAGGAATGGATCCAGGCCGGTAATGGAGCAGACTGTGCTGCTGCCGGATGCTGCTGCGGAATTTACGGAGGTATCCCTTCGCGGCAGACAGGATTTCACTGCCGCTCCTGCGGCAGTGCTCCATATCGGTACTGTGACGGTTGAACTCTTTGAGGATACTCCCTGCGGCCTGCTGGAAACTATCCTGAAAGCAGTGCGGTCATGTTAGGTGACCTCTCCCGGGTAGAAAAGATCTATATACGCACCGGGTACACGGATATGAGGAAACAGCTGGACGGCCTGGTCGATATCATTCAGTACAGCTTCCGGCTTGATCCTTACAGCAATTCCCTGTTCCTCTTCTGCGGGAAACGTGCGGACCGGATCAAGGCCGTCCACTATGAAGGAGATGGTTTCTGCCTTTTCTATAAACGCTACGAAAACGGCCGCCTCCAGTGGCCGCGCACAGGCGAAGAAGCCAGACAGATCTCCCATCAGCAGCTCCGCTGGCTGCTGGAGGGACTGAACCCGGAGCAGCCCAGAGCGGTTCGGAAATGGGATCCCCCAAAGCCCGGGAAACCCGAAAAATCCTTATAAATACTGGAAAATCCTGCTGTTTTATGGTACAATGGTTCCATCAGAACAGGAAGGTTTTCAGCCCATGCCGGATATAGAACAGGAGTATAAAAAGCAGATCAAAGAACTGGAACAGCAGATCCGGCTCCTGAAGGAGCAGGTTGATTTCCTCACCCGTAAACTTTATGGGACAAAATCAGAGAAGACGTCTGCCCTTGAAATAGAGGGACAGATGTCTCTTTTTAATGAGAGCCTGCCCAAGACATCATAGGAATACTTTAGTAAATTTTGTTATGGCAACTTAATTCTACCAAATAGCCATAGGCCATGTCGATTTTTATGAAATTAATTTGCGAAACTTATTATACGTCATCAATACAGATTTGGCTTACTGAGCGGGTGCCAGAAAGATAGCCTTCACAAGCCTATATTTTTTGTTCTGTTGTATAACGCGAGTATCTGGGCATAAAATTACCTCCTAAGTAGATTTTGGTTATTTACCTTGTCTACTTAGGAGATATCATATCAAATTTTCAATAGTCTTTTTGATACTACCTTTTCATTTCAGCACAAAATTTCTTTTTTTTCTTTTTCTAATACCATCTTTTATAGCGTATGGCAAAACCATTAGCACACTATTCAATTATTCTTTTTCTTCCCTCGTTTACCTTTTCTTTTCTTCTTCTTTCTATTCTCTACCCCTCCCCAAGATAATATAGATATTTCCAATCTAATATCTAATTGAGCTATTCTATTTAGCACCTCTGAAGATAACATGTAGCTCACTTGAGCATAATCTGACTGAACATAACATGTAATATAGATATACGCTTCCTTTCCTAGATCTTTCAAAAATGCTTCTTTTCCCGCTAGCTTATCTAACAACGCACATAGCGTTTTATTAGGATTATATTTCCTCCCTCCTTTTTCATCAAATCTAATAAAGTCATTTTGGATCTCCCCTATGACACTATTAATTATTTCACCTTTCTTTCGTTTTTCAGACGCTTTAGTCTTTAATGTATCTTCAATTAAATCTAAGTCCAAATTATCTCCTAAGATAATTAGACTGCAATAACCACAATTTGACATATTCACTCTCCTCCCATAAAGCTTTCAGCAATTTGCATAAGCTCTTTCCATGAAAAATTTGCATCATTGCGCTTATGTCTCTTTAAACTTTCAATGTAATCTCCAAAATCTCTTCTTTGATTTGCTGTCATGTTAAATTTTTTAGAAATCTGCTCTATTTGCTTTATATCCGATTTCTTTCCAAAAAATTGCAAATTCATTTTTATTGGCAATTCATTGCCTTCTTGTAATGAATTTTTTAAATTCCTATTCCCCCGAACATCCCGTACACTATCCTTCAAAAACCCAAAAGCCTTCCCAGCCCCATAAAACGCCGTTCCCGCCAGGCCGCCCATCACGCCGCCAACCGCCGCTTCTT
>OFFQ01001305.1_pt1 | contig 15023 bp, 12 predicted proteins | sample 1521411 | NCBI WGS metagenome assembly OFFQ01 (sample SAMEA3504110, study PRJEB24116) | mouse gut metagenome | biome: mouse gut; feature: mouse-associated habitat; material: faeces | place: Denmark | collected 2011 | reverse complement strand
TTCGACATCGGGTTTTACGCAAACATAGGAATAAGAAACCTCCTCTATATTTGAATTTGCTTCTAAATCAATTATTGTTGCTTGCAATTTTTTTGATGTCCCCATTCCTAGTTTTTTTTTATATTATAATATTTTACCAACATTATTACTTTTTATTAAGTACTCCTTCCTCTTACTTTCTACATATTGTCTTATCTTTGCCTTAAATGTCTCTTCATCAAATGTAAGAGCATGCTCTCTTATTTCTTGTTTATTCCAAGTCATATCATTAAACTTTAATATCGCATCCTTAAGACTATCTTTAGTCTGTTCCTTAAAGAATAATCCAGTCTTTCCTTCTATTACAGTTTCTAAAGCCCCACCTTTACCATATGCTATAACCGGCCTTCCACTAGCTTGAGCTTCAAGAGGTGTTATTCCAAAGTCTTCTTCACCAGGGAATATAAATGCCCTACATTTAGCATAATGCTCTTTTATAACTTCATCAGGTTGTCTTCCCATTATCTTTACATTAGGTTTAGCTATAGATTTTAAATACTCAAGTTGCTTTCCTCCACCTATAACTACAAGTGGTAATCCTAATTCATTAAATACCTCTACTGCTAAATCAACCTTCTTATATGGAACTAATCTAGATACCATTAGGAAGTAATCTTCATCTACATCAGATATATTGAAATATGATCCTTTAACAGGTGGATGTATAACATCTGCTTCTATTCCATAATGCTTATATATTCTTTTAGCAACATTTTTTGAATTTGCAATATAATAATCTGGTCTACTAGCAGAGGCTTTATCCCATATACGAATATAGTTCATTATATATTTTATAAGGGTACGTTTTAATTTTCCGCCACCTTCTCTTTCCATATATTCATTGTAAAACTCCCATGCATATCTCATAGGTGAATGGCAATAGCATATATGTACTGTATCAGGTGATGTTATAAGTCCCTTAGCACATGAAGATGAACTTGATAACACAACATCATATTCATTAAAGTCAAATTGTTCCCACGCCGTTGGCATAAATGGAAGGTACATTTGATGCTTTACATTTCCCTTAGGGAAATTTTGTATAAAACTAGTTCTTACATCTATATTTTTTAATTCATCATCTAAGTTATCTTGATTATATGAAATTGTATATACAGGAGCATCTTTATAAATCTGTTTAAAATTTATAATAACTTTTTCTGCCCCACCCATATTGGTTAGCCAATCATGAGCTATTGCTATTTTAGTCATCATTTCCTCCACTGTTTTTTAGTAGGCTATCTTCTATGATAGATAACCTACTTATTTTATTTATATAATCTCTTTTAATTCCTTAACATTTGCTACATTAGACTTACGTCCAACTAATATCTTTCCATCATTTTCAATTACATATATATCACTAAGACCTTCTACTACTATATCGTGAGTAGATGATATTACTAAGTTACTTTCACTTTCCACTACCTTTGCACTTCCAACAAGTACATTTCCTAATTCATCCTTGTCTCTATATCTATCAAGAGCTTCCCAACTTCCAACATCATCCCATCCAAAGTTGCTAGGAACCACATATATATCCTCAGATTTTTCAAGAACTGCATAGTCAATTGAAATAGCTTCAGTATATTCATAGTTATCATTTATAAAGCTTTGCATAGATTCTTCACTAACTTCATCTATCTTTTCTAATGCCTTATGTGTATCATTAGAATATTTATTTATCTGGTCTAATATGTTGTTAACATTCCATAAGAACATTCCACCATTCCAAAGATAATTACCTTCTTTAAGGTATTTTTCTGCTTTTTCTTTGTTTGGCTTTTCAACAAAGGCATCAACTTTTATAACTTTATGGTTATTTATATCTTGCTTTTCATTTCCATATCGTATATATCCATATCCAGTTTCTGCTCTTGTCGGCTCCATACCTAAAGTTATTATAGCTTCATCATTATTATTTACAAATTCATTAGCACTTTCTATAACATTTCTAAATTCTTCTTCATCCTTTATAAGATGATCTGATGGTAAAACCACCATATTAGCATCTTTGTAATATTTCTTTATAACAAATGCTGATAATGCTATACAAGGAGCTGTATTTCTTCCTTCTGGCTCAACTATTATATTACTATCTGGTAATTCTGGTAATTGTTCTTTAACTAAGTCAACATATCTTTCACCAGTACATACAAATATTCTTTCCATCGGTATAATAGGTTTTATTCTATTTACAGTCATTTGTATCATAGTATCTTCACCTATTAAATTTAAAAACTGCTTTGGCTTTTCTTCTGTAGATAAAGGCCAAAATCTTGTTCCTTTACCACCTGCCATTATTAATGCGCATAACATAAATTCATTTCCTCCATTCAAACATTTATTATATATTTTCAACAGTGTTTGTAATGAATTCCATTATACTGTTTAATTTATTATCAACTTCTATTTTTTCTTCTCCATTACATCCAAAGTAAAACTTTATCTTTGGCTCAGTCCCAGATGGTCTAATAGCTATCCATGAGTTATCTTCTAATATAAATTTAAGAACATCTGACTTAGGTAAATTATTTATACCTTCTTTGTAGTCTCTTAATTCTTCTACCTTTATATCTGCTATTTTTTCTATATTTGCATTTCTAAAATGATTCATTATAGACTTAATGTTTTCCATTCCATCTATACCTTTTAAAGTAATTGACTTTAACTCTTCCTTGTAGTATCCATACTTTTTGTATACTTCTTGAAGTCCTTCATATAAAGTCATTCCTTTGTCATAATAATAAGCTGCCATTTCTGATATAAGAAGTGCTGATACAACTCCATCTTTATCTCTTGCATGAGTACCAATTAAGTATCCGTAACTTTCTTCGTAACCCATTATAAATGTAGCTTCATTAGTATTTTCGTATTTGTGTATTTTTTCACCTATAAACTTAAACCCTGTTAAAGTATCAACACTTGAAACACCATAACTTTTTGCTATATTTGCTCCAAGTTCAGAAGTTACTATAGTTTTAACTATTGTAGGATTCTTCATAGTTTTTATTTCATCTATTTTATTGCTTATTACATAATCAACTAATAATGAACCAACTTGGTTTCCGTTAAGTACTACATACTCACCTTCATTATTTTTAACAACAACACCAACTCTGTCACAATCTGGGTCAGTTCCTATTATTATATCTGCTCCATTTTCCTTAGCCATTGATATCGCTATATCAAATACTGCTTTTTCCTCAGGATTAGGATACTTAACTGTAGAAAATTTTGAATCTGGCATTTCTTGTTCTTTAACAACTTCCACATTTTTAAATCCTACTTCATCTAAAGCCTTTCTTATCGGTAAGTTTCCAGTTCCGTGTATTGGTGTGAATATTATTTTCATATCCTCACCCACTTTGTCGATTATATCTTGTCTTATAACCTGTTCTTTTACAGCATCTATAAATGCTCTATCTACACTTTCATCTAGTAAAGTTATTAATTCATTATCTTCATTAGTTGTAGGTATTGTGCTATAATCTTCTATTTTATTAACTTCTTCTATTATTTCTTCTGCTATATCAGGGCATACTTGACCTCCATCTGTCCAGTATACTTTGTATCCATTATATTCTGGTGGATTATGACTTGCTGTTATAACAACTCCTGCCACACATCCTAAATGTCTAACTGCAAATGAAAGTTGCGGAGTAGTTCTTAAACTATCAAATATATAAGCCTTTATTCCACATGCTGCTAATGTTTTAGCAGTTTCTGTTGAGAACTCTTCACTTTTAAATCTTGAATCATATGCTATTACTACACCTTTTTGCTTTCCTTCTTCGCCACATTTGTTTAATATGTAATTTGCAAGTCCATATGTAGCTCTTCTTACTGTATATTTATTTATTCTGTTAGTACCAGCACCTATTACACCTCTAAGCCCACCTGTACCAAATTCTAAGTTTTTATAAAATCTATCTTCGATTTCTTTTTCATTATTTTCTATAGATATTAACTCTTTTTTAGTCTCCTCATCAAAATAAGGATTATCTAACCATTCTTTATAAGATTTCATATATGTCATTATTTTAACTCCTTATTTTTAAATCTCAAATGCTTATAACCAAATATACTCTAGCGAAGATGTTTATATATAAGTTGCACCGACATTTTGATATGGAGGAAAACTTATATATAAACATCGAGCGGCGCTATCAGACTACGAAGCATTATCATCTCCAAATAGAACTCCAACTGTTTTAAATATTAACTTTATATCTAGCCATAAATTTCTAGTCTTTATATATTCAATATCCATCTCAACCCATTCATCAAATCCAATATTATTCCTTCCACTAACCTGCCATATACAAGTAAGCCCTGGCTTAACAGCCAACCTTTGCATTTGATATGAATTATACTGCTCAACTTCGTGAGGTATGGGAGGTCTTGGTCCCACCAAACTCATATCTCCCTTAAGCACATTAAATAACTGTGGAAGTTCATCAATACTAGTCTTACGTATAAACTTACCTACCTTAGTTATTCTTGGATCGTCATTTATCTTAAACACTGGACCAGTTTGCTCATTTCTGTCCATTAAATCTTTTAACAAATCCTCTGCATTATGCACCATACTTCTAAACTTGTACATCTTAAAAGTTTTTGGGTATTTCCCATTTCTCTCTTGGGCAAAGAATACTTTTCCCTTTGGGTCTTCTAACTTTATAAGTATTGCAACGATTAAAAATAATGGTGATAATAAAATAATTCCACATAGTGAACCAACTATATCTATTAATCGTTTTGTTACAGAATAAAATATTGATTCTTTTACCAAGACATCTGAATAGTCAATAGCTATTGCATCTTCATCAAATTCTTCTTCAAACTTAAATCTGTTATCCATCTAAACCCCCCACACTATTTAATTTTCTATTTCAGTAAGTTAATATATTAACTTACAATGCTGCCTTTTTCTTATTTCTACCTTTTCTTCCGCTTTCTTCTTGGTAATAATAATTGTAATAATTATATCCACTACCTTCAGTCTCAAATTTATTTAAAACAGCACCAATTATATTAGCTTTAACATCGTCAAGCCTTTGCTTTGCAATCTTTGCCATTTCAATATCACATTGCTTACTTCCAACAACAAAAACACATCCATCACTGTAAGTTGATATTATTCCAGCATCAGTAACAATTCCTATTGGTGGAGCATCTATAAATATATAATCATAATACTCTCTTACACATGCTATAAATTCCTTCATCTTTTTTGAACTAAGTATTTCTGATGGATTTGGAGGCATTGCTCCACATGTTAAAACATGTAAATTTTTAATTTCTGTACAATGTACACAATCTGCAAAATTTTTATTATTTAGCAATATATCAGTAAGTCCATTTATATTACTAATATTAAACATTCTGTGTACACTTGGATTTCTTAAATCTCCTTCAAGTAATAAAACCTTTTTTTCAAGATTTGCAAAACTAACTGCAAGATTTGCCATTACTGTTGATTTTCCTTCATTTTGCATTGAACTAGTAACAATTATAACCTTCATTTCTTTATCTAAGTTTGAAAATTCTATACTAGTTCTTATTCCCCTATAACTTTCTGAAATAGGAGACTTTGGATTTCTTACACTTATTATTTTGTCTAAAACTTTACTCATAATTTCCTCCTATTTATTAAGCCATATCTTCATTTGGTATTACACCAATAACTGATAAGCCTAAATGTTTTTCTATATCTTGTGGTGTTTTTATTTTGTTATCTAGGTACTCTAATACAAACACAACGAATAATCCAATCATCATCCCAAGAACTGCCGCAATTGCAATATTCATCATCTTATTTGGCTTTATAGCATCCTTTGGTAATATTGCTTTATCTATTACTTGAATATCATTTGCCTTAGTTATCCTTTTAGCTTCCTTTGTAAATACATTTGGTATTTCATTTGCTATATCTCTTGCTTTTTGTTTATTAGTATCTTGAACACTTATACTTATAATTTGAGTATCTTTTACAGGAGATACAGCTACATTATTTACTAAATCTTCATACTTATCATCTAACTTTAAATTTTTTATTACATCATCTAAAACTGCTCTTGATTTTATTATTTCACCATAAGTTACTGCAAGCTTTTGAGTAACATTAAATTGATCTCCAGTAATCATTTGAGTATCTTCATTTTTTTCAGTATTTACTATTAAAGTTGTTTTTGCTTCATATACTGGCTTTAAATCTTTGTAATCACCAATAACTGTAAAATAAAATACTTCACCTTGATATAAACTGTTTTCATCTAACGTCAAGTTAATTCGATAATCATCTTGACGATTACTTAAATAATGTTTTATACCTACATGTAAATCTTTATTAATTATTGTAACACGTTCTTTATCATTGATTAGTGCATAAACCATTGGTTTCAATCCATTTGATTCCATTATTTGTTTAACTACCTCAACTTGTAAATAATTAAATACACTTTTATGTATAATTTTTCCACTTTGACCATTTACAATAAAAGTTCCATTATAAATAATAAGAGGTAAATTTTTTGTTAATCCTTTAGTAACAGGTGTTGCAGAAACCAAAGAACGAGCAGTTGCATATGTAAAAATCATCCCTTGTTCAATTAAATGATTAATCATTTTAATACTGTAGTTACTAATTTTTCCTTGACTATTTAATAAAGTTCCATCCAAATCACTAATATATAATGTTTTCATATAGATAAAAAGATAACTATTTAGTTATCTTTTCCTTTCCACCCATATATGGTTGTAATGCTTTAGGAATATTAACACTTCCATCTTCATTCAAATTATTTTCAAGGAAAGCAATTAACATTCTTGGTGGTGCTACTACTGTATTATTTAAAGTATGAGCAAAATATTTTCCATTTTCACCATTAATTCTAATATTTAATCTTCTAGCTTGAGCATCAGTTAAGTTAGAACATGAACCAACTTCAAAATATTTCTTTTGTCTTGGTGACCATGCTTCAACATCAATACTCTTAGATTTTAAATCTGCTAAATCTCCAGAGCAACATTCTAAAGTTCTTACAGGAATATCTAAAGATTTAAATAAATCAACTGTATTATTCCATAGCTTTTCAAACCACATTTTACTTTCATCTGGTTTACATACTACAATCATTTCTTGTTTTTCAAACTGATGAATTCGATATACACCACGCTCTTCAATTCCATGAGCCCCTTTTTCTTTTCTAAAACATGGTGAATATGAAGTATAAGTGTATGGTAATTTATCTTCTTCTAAAATATTATCAATAAATTTTCCAATCATTGAATGTTCAGAAGTACCAATTAAATATAAATCTTCCCCTTCAATTTTATACATCATGCTATCCATTTCTTCAAAACTCATTACTCCAGTAACAACATTACTACGAATCATATATGGTGGAATAACATAAGTAAAACCACGACCAATCATAAAATCACGAGCATATGAAAGAATTGCTGAATGTAAACGTGCAATATCTCCCATTAAATAATAAAATCCTTGACCAGCTACTCTACCAGCTGCATCCATATCAATTCCATTAAATTGTTCCATAATTTCAGTATGATATGGAATTGGATAATCAGGAATTACTGGATCACCATATTTAGTAATTTCAACATTTTCACTATCATCTTTTCCAAGTGGTACAGATTCATCAATAAAGTTAGGAATTTTCATCATAATAGCTTTTAATTCACTACCATATTGTTCTTCTAACTCTTCTAATTTTTTTAACTCATCAGCCATTTCATTAACTTGCTTTTTATTATTCTCAGCAGCTTCTTTATTACCCTCACGCATAAATTGACCAATTTCTTTTGATAATTTATTACGTTTACTTCTTAATTCACTAGCTTTAGTTAAAACTTCTCGATAATCCTTATCTAATTTGTAAGCCTCATCTACTAACCCAATCTTATTATCTTGAAATTTCTTTTTCATATTTTCTTTAACTAAGGTTGGATTTTCTCTTAATATCGCAATATCAATCATTTTAATTCTCCCTTGCTTATATATTCTTTAAAATTATACAATAATTATTTACCTTATTCAATTATTATCATGATGTTTCTCTTTTAATCATTAGCTTTTAAACTAGAAAGTATATATTTATTTAATCTAAGTACAAATAATTATCCTTATTCCCCAGGAAATATGATTAATTCAAAGAATTACACATAAATTTTCTTGAACTTTAAACAATATTCTATTAATAATTCTAAATTTACTTAACCTGATAATTACATTATTTCTAATCTTTAAGATACTTCTTAATATCCTGCATTTTATAGATTTTTGCATATGCCTTACTTTGATCAACTCCATAGCGATTATCTGCATAAGCAAGTACTCTCATACCAGCTGCATTACCTGCAGCTATCCCATATCTACTATCTTCAACAGCAATACACTCTTCTGGTCTCACACCCAACTTTTTTGCAGCTGTTAAATATATTTCTGGATTAGGTTTACTTTCATTAAACATTTCTCCACTCAACAATTGATCAAAACATCCAGTAAGATTACATACACTTTCCATTGTTTGGATTTGATACATAGTAGAACTAGAAGCAACTGCTGTTTTATATCCATGTTCCTTTAACCAAATTAATATTTCCCTAACTCCAGGGTTTAAAACACTATCATACCCATAAGAATGTATCTTACAATAAGCATCAAATTTTTTCTCAAATTTCTCAATTGGCCAATCTAATTTCATAACACGCATACTTTCTTTATATGTATATGCATGAGAACTACCTACTAATGAATGCATAAATGAATCATCTACTTCTGTTCCATAACTCTTATAAAAACCTTTAAGTTGTTCCAAATTTTTTGGTTCACTATCCACAAGTACTCCATCCATATCAAATATTACAGCTTTGAACATATTTTCACATCTCCTTGTCTTTCTTTGTTACTACAAAAATATAGAAACTTTTAATTACATTCCTATACAACAAAATCAGAATATCATTCTTTTTATTCTCTCACAATACTTTTAAAAAGAATTCACTTATTATATTCATAAAAAAATTTTAAATTATGTCAAAAATATATGTTTTATTCATACAAATTAAAATTCTTATTAAAAAAGCCTTTAATAAACAACAACTATTGTCTACTAGAGGCTTTATATATAATTAATTATTCAACTTCACTATCATCTTCATTTTGTTCAATTGCTTTTTCTACAACTTCAACAGAAGAAACTTTATTTTCATCATTGACCTTAATTAAACGTACACCTTGAGTAGCACGTCCTGCAGTTTTAACTTGCTCCATTGGTAAACGAATCATAATTCCATCATCTGTAATAATTAGTAAATCTTCATCACCATTAACAGCTCGTAATGCTACAATCTGCCCATTACGTTCAGTTGCATTAATAGTTTTAACTCCTTTACCACCACGATTAGACAAACGATACTCTTCTAATGGAGACATTTTACCATATCCACGTTCTGTAACAACCATGATATATTGACCTTCTTTATCTGTAGTCATACCAATAACTTCACTACCATCAACATTAATTCCCTTCACACCACTAGCACTACGTCCCATTGGTCGAACATTCATTTCTTCAAATCTAACTAATTTACCATTTGAAGCAGCAATTAAAATTTGATCTTCACCACTAGTTAATTTAACTTGAACTAATTGATCATCATCTCTTAAACTTATTGCAATCTTTCCAGATTGACGAATTCGTTCAAATTCATTTATTGACACTCTTTTTACTAAACCATTTTTAGTTGCAAAGAATAAATAATAATTACTATTTTCTTCCACTTCTTTACGATTAATACTAATCATTGATTTAATATTTTCACCTTTATCTAAATTCAATAAATTAACTACAGGTAATCCTTTAGCAGCTCTTCCAAATTCAGGTATATTATATCCTTTTAAACGATAAACCTTACCAAAATTAGTAAAGAACAAAAGATCATCATGAGTTGACATATTAATAAGTGAAGTAACTATATCATCACTATTAGTAGCCATTCCTTTAACCCCTCGACCACCTCTATTTTGACTCTTATATGTATCAACAGGCATCCTTTTAACATATCCATTATTTGTAAGGGAAATAATAACATCTTCTATTGGAATTAAATCTTCATCTTCCAAGTCAAAAGTACCTTGTATAATTTCTGTACGACGTTTATCACCATACTTATTTTTTATTTCTTCTAATTCATCATTTATTATTGATAACAAACGTTCCCTATTTTCAAGAATATCTTTCAAATCAGCAATAATTTCTAATAACTTATTCAAATCATCTTCTATTTTCTGTCTTTCTAATCCAGCTAAACGTTGTAACTGCATTTCTCTTATTGCTTTAGCTTGTTTATCAGACATATTGAACTCATCCATTAATCTAGTTTGAATAATTTCTGTAGTACGACTTGATCTTATTAATTCAATAATTGCATCTATTTGATCTAAAGCTCTCTTTAATCCTTCTAATATATGAGCTCGTTCCTCTGCCTTATTAAGTCTAAATTTTGTTCTTCTTCTAATAACCTCTTCTTGATGCTCAAGATATAAAGTAATCATTTCCTTTAAATTTAATGTTTTAGGTTCATTATTTACTAATGCAATACAATTAGCACCAAAAGTTGTTTGTAAAGAAGTCAATTTATATAATTGATTTAAAATTACTTCTGGTTGGATGTCACGACGTAATTCAATAACTACCCGAATACCATCACGATTTGATTCATCACGAATTTCTGTAATTCCTTCAATTTTCTTTTCTCTAACTAAATGTGACATTTTTTCAATCATCCGAGCTTTATTAACCATATAAGGAATTTCAGTAACAACAATTACTTTTTTATTACCCTTTTCTTCTATTTCGGTTTTTGCCCTCATTATAATCAAACCATTACCAGTTTCGTACGCTTTTTTAATTGCACTTTTTCCTAAAATATAACCTCCTGTAGGAAAATCAGGTCCCTGAATATAATTTTCCATTAATTCCATAATTGTTATATCAGGATTTTTTGCTACAGCTAAAATTGCATCAATAACCTCACCTAAATTATGAGGAGGTATATTTGTTGCCATCCCAACTGCTATTCCAGTTGAACCATTAATTAATAAATTAGGAATACGAGCTGGTAAAACTGCTGGTTCTTGCTCCTCACCATCATAGTTAGGAATAAAATCTATTGTATCTTCCTTTAAATCACGAACTAATTCACTAGATATTTTTGACATCCTTGCTTCAGTATAACGTTGCGCAGCTGCACCATCACCATCAATTGAACCAAAATTACCATGACCATCAACCAACATATAACGATAAGAAAAATCTTGAGCCATTCTAACTAATGCTTCATAAATAGAAGAATCTCCATGAGGATGATACTTCCCCATGACCTCTCCAACAATACGAGCAGATTTTTTATATGGTGTTCCTGGAGTACATCCCAAATCACTCATTCCATAAACAATTCTTCTTTGAACTGGTTTTAAACCATCTCGAACATCAGGTAAGGCTCTTGCTACAATAACAGACATTGCATATTGCATAAAAGAGTTTTTCATTTCAGATGTTAATTTAACTTTTCTAATTCCACGTTCTTCCATTTTTTATCTCCTTTATTAAATATCCAAATCAGTGACATATTTAGCATTTTCTTGAATAAACTCACGTCTAGGTTCTACTTTTTCACCCATTAACATATCAAATACCATATCTGCTTCCATAGCTTCATCTAAATCAATTTGATTTAATATTCTTTTTTCAGGATCCATGGTAGTTTCCCAAAGTTGTTCAGCATTCATTTCTCCAAGACCTTTATATCGCTGAATACTATATTTAGCACCTGTTCCAATTTTAGTTTTTAAATCATCTAATTCTTCATCACTATAACAATAATATTCATCTTTACCATGTTTTAGTAAATAAAGAGGTGGTTGAGCTGCATAAACAAAGCCATTTTCAATTAATGGTCTTAAATAACGATATAAGAAAGTAAGCATTAAAATTCTAATATGCCCACCATCAACATCAGCATCGGTCATAATAACAATTTTATGATACCTTAATTTATCAAGATTAAATTCTTCACCAATTCCTGTTCCAAAAGCAGTAATCATTGAACGAATTTCAGCATTACCAAGAATCTTTTCTAATCTCGATTTTTCAACATTTAGAATTTTACCACGTAATGGTAAAATGGCCTGAATTCGACGATCACGCCCCATTTTAGCACTACCACCAGCTGAATCCCCTTCGACAATAAAAATTTCACACTCACTAGCATCCTTACTTGAACAATCTGCAAGTTTTCCTGGTAAATTAGAAACTTCAAGAACATTTTTTCTTCTTGTCATTTCTCTAGCTTTTTTAGCAGCCATTCTTGCTCTTGAAGCTACAATTGCTTTGTCGATAATAATTTTTGCTGTATCAGGATTCTCTAATAAAAATTTATCTAATGATGAGCTTATAATATTACTAGCAATTTTACGTACTTCTGCATTTCCTAATTTAGTTTTTGTTTGTCCTTCATATTGAGGATCTGGATGCTTAACTGAAATTATAGCAGTTAAACCTTCTCGAACATCATCACCAGATAAAGCTTCCTCATCTTTCTTTAAAAAGCCTTTATTTTTAGCATAATTATTAATAACCCGTGTTAAAGCTAAACGAAATCCCTCCTCATGTGTTCCTCCTTCATGAGTATTAATATTATTACAGAATGAATAAATATTTGATTGATATCCATCATTATACTGCATACCAACTTCAATTGTAATTTCTTGTTGCATGTCTTCAACATAAATGATTTCTTCATGAATTGGAGTTTTATTTTTATTAATATAAGCTACATATTCTTTAATACCGCCTTCATAATAATATTCATGTTTGCGATTTGCACCATTACGCTGATCTTCCAATGATAAACATAGCCCTTTATTTAAAAATGCTAATTCCCTAATTCTTTGTCTTAGCGTATCATAATCATAGACAGTACCTTCTTTGAAAATAATCTTATCAGCTTTAAAAGTAACAATTGTCCCTGTAATATCTGAATCACCAATAATTTTTAATTCACCTACTGGTTTTCCACCATTTTCAAAACGTTGATAAAATTCATGACCTTCACGATGAACATTTACTTCCAGCCATTGGGATAAAGCATTTACAACTGAAGCACCAACACCATGAAGTCCACCAGATACTTTATATCCGCCACCACCAAATTTACCACCAGCATGTAATACTGTAAAAATGGTTTCAACAGTTGAAATTCCTGTTTTAGCATGAGTTCCTGTAGGCATCCCTCTTCCATTATCAATTACTTGCACTACATCATCATCTTTTAAAATTACACGAATATGATTTGCATATCCTGCTAATGCTTCATCGATTGAGTTATCAACTATTTCCCAAACTAAATGATGTAATCCTCTAATTGAAGTTGTTCCAATATACATTCCTGGTCTTTTTCGAACTGCTTCAAGACCTTCTAAGACTTGAATATCGGATTCATCATAACTATGTTCTACTTTTTCTTCTGACATTACGTAACCTCCTTGCCGCTTTTAATATAGATTTTTTTCGCTTTTTCTACTATTTGATGATTAATTCCATCAATTGAAGTAGTTGTTATAAAAGTTTGAATTTTCTGATTTAAAATATTTAATAGCATATTTTTTCTTGTTTCATCCAACTCTGATAATACATCATCCAATAATAAAACTGGATATTCTCCAATCTCATCCTTAATTAATTCAATTAAAGCAACCTTCATGGCTAACACAATTGTTCTTTGCTGTCCTTGCGAAGCAAATAAATCAGCAATATTTCCATTCATATAAATTCCTAAATCATCTTTATGTATACCAATATGAGTTTGCATATAACGAATATCTCGTTGATGATTCTTTTTATACATTGATAAAATATTTTCATAATTTATTTCATTTTTAAGAAAACAAAGATAACATAAATCAATTATTTCATCATCTTTTTTAGAAATCATCTGATAAATTAATTTAACTTTTTCACCTAATTTATCAATAAAATTAATTCGTTTCTTAATTAATTCTACTTGTAATTTAGCTAACTGCTCATCAAGAACTTCTAAATATTCATCACTATTTATATTCTTTTTATTCAATACTTTTAAATACTTATTTCTTTCTTTAAGTAAATTATTGTATTTGCTTAAATTAAATACATATATTGGTGATATCTTCGAAAGTTCTAAATCAACAAAACGGCGACGATTACGTGGACCTCCTTTTACTAAATATAAATCATCAGGAATAAAAACTACTACATTTAAAAGACCAACATATTCACTTATCTTATAAATGTCTTGATCATCAATTTTAGCTCTTTTAAAATCATTACCAAGAATTATTTCTAAATAACGTTTCTTATTATTGGAAATAACTTCACCTTTTACTTTAGCAAAATCATAATCAAACATAATCATTTGTTTAATGATATGAGTTTTAAAAGACTTACCTACTGACAATAAATAAATAGCTTCTATCAAGTTTGTTTTACCTTGACCATTGTCTCCTATCAAGATATTAATATCTTGATTAAACTCAATAAAAAGATGATTATAATTTCGAAAATTACTTAAACTTAACGATTTAACTATCATTAATCAATAATAAAAGCTTCTCCATTAAATTCTATTTGATCAGCATTTCGAAGTTTTTTTCCTCTTCTAGTTTCAACTTCACCATTAACTAGAACTAATCCATCTTTAATAACCATTTTTGCATCAATACCACTTGAAACACAGCCTACAAACTTTAAAAACTGTCCTAAAGTTATATATTCATCTCTAATTTGAATTTTTTTCATAACTATCCTCTTTTTTATAAAAATATATCGTTATTATATCATAAATTATATTAAAATTCAAAAAAATAAGCATTTTAACGCTTTTTTTTATAAAAAGTAAAAAATGTTTAATTTTAA